>Ga0209640_10000271_pt1 | contig 39132 bp, 35 predicted proteins | sample RifCSP10_1_FD_184018 | JGI IMG/M metagenome (GOLD analysis project Ga0209640, IMG submission 184018) | Soil microbial communities from Rifle, Colorado - Rifle CSP2_sed 10_1 (SPAdes) (version 2) | ecosystem: Environmental > Terrestrial > Deep subsurface > Rock core/Sediment | place: Rifle... | reverse complement strand
TCGCGGGAGGCAGCCCTTCGACGGCGAGCAGGTGCTCGATGCGCGCGGCGGGATTTCGCAGCGTCCGGTACGCGTCATTCAGGTAGGAGGACCGCTCGAGACTGGCCAGCCGCTCCGCCGGCGGCGCGTTGTAGAAGTAGTCAGGGTGAAACTTGCGGCTCAGATCGCGAAAGCGGCGCTCGAGGTCCTGCGGGTCGAGGCCAAGCCGGCGAGGCAGGCCGAAGAACGTGAAGTAATCGCCGTACCGCCCGAGCGCGAGGATCCGGCTGCACTGCGGGCAGAAGTGCTCGTCGACCGGCGCGCCGGCACCGCAGTTGCGGCATTCGAGCGTCGAGGCTGTGCGCAGTGGAATCGGGTCGGGAGTCATGGATGCGCGGGACCTCGCCCGCGGCGCTTATGCGCCGAAGGAGCTGCCGCAGCCGCAGGTCTGCTTCGCGTTCGGGTTGTGGAAGACGAAGCCCTGCGTCAGCAGCGCGGTGTCGTAGTCGAGCGTCGTCCCGTTCAGGAACATGTGGCTCTTGCGGTCGACGAACAGCTTCGTCCCGTCCGGGCCGTCGAACACCTCGTCGCCGAGCCGCGGCTCGCGCTCCCAGGCGAACGTGTAGCTGAGGCCGGAGCAGCCGCCGCCCTTCACGCCCACACGAAGACCGCCTTCGCTGAGGCCCTGCTTGGCCATCAGCGACTTGATCTTCTGCGCCGCGGTCTCGCTGATTTGAATCATTCGTTCTGCCGGGTCGGCTTCGCCGAACCCGGCCTACGTACGTGGGGCGGGTTCCGCGCAGCGGACCCGCCGGGTTATACGGACTGCGCGCCGACCGGCTCGTTGGCCTTCGTCTCTTCGCGCTTCTTCTGATAGTCGGCGATCGCCGCCTTGATCGCGTCCTCCGCGAGCACCGAACAGTGGATCTTCACCGGCGGCAGCGCCAGCTCGTTGACGATGTCGGTGTTCTTGATGGCGAGCGCCTGGTCGACGGTCTTGCCCTTGAGCCACTCGGTGGCGAGGCTCGAGCTGGCAATCGCCGACCCGCACCCGAACGTCTTGAACTTCGCTTCGTCGATGACGCCGGTCTCGGGGTTGACCCTGACCTGCAGCTTCATCACGTCGCCGCACTCCGGCGCGCCGACCAGCCCGGTGCCCACGTTCACGTCGTCCTTCGGCAGCGAGCCGACGTTGCGCGGGTTCTCGTAGTGGTCAATTACCTTGTCTGAATAAGCCATCTGTTTCTCCGATTCCGGTCAAATCCCAAATCCCGAATCCCAAATCCCAAAGGCTTTTGGGATTTGGTCATTGGGTTTTGGGATTTCTAATGGGCAACCCACTGCATCTTCGACAGGTCGACGCCTTCCTTCACCATCTCGTACAGCGGCGACATCTCGCGCAGGCGCCGCACCACGTTCGTCAGCTTGTCCACCACGTAATCGACTTCTTCCTGGGTCGTCCAGCGCCCCAGCCCGAACCGGATCGACGAATGGGCGAGGTCGTCGCCCGCGCCGAGCGCCTTCAGCACGTAGGACGGCTCGAGGCTGGCCGACGTGCACGCCGAACCCGACGACACCGCCACGTCGTTGATCCCCATCAGCAGCGATTCGCCTTCGACGTAGGCAAAGCTGATGTTGAGGTTGTGCGGCAGCCGGTGTTCCATCGACCCGTTGATGTAGATCTCGTCGAGATTCTTGTGGAACTTCTCGTTCAGGCTGTCGCGGAGCTTCCGCAGCCGCTCGGTCTCGGACGCCATCTCGGCCTTGCAAATCTCCGCGGCCTTCCCGAGACCGACGATGCCCGGGACGTTGAGCGTGCCGGAACGCATCCCGCGCTCGTGGCCGCCGCCGCTGATCTGCTCCGCCAAGAGCACCCGCGGGTTGCGGCGCCGCACGTACAGCGCGCCCACGCCCTTCGGTCCGTACATCTTGTGCGCGCTGATCGAGACGAGGTCGGCCTTCACCTGGTTGACATCGAACGGCACCTTGCCGGCCGCCTGCACGGCGTCGGTGTGGAAGAGGATCCCCTTCTCCTTCGCGATGGCGCCGATCTCGGCCACGGGCTGCAGCACGCCAATCTCGTTGTTGGCGGTCATGATCGTGATCAGGATCGTCTTGTCGGTGATCGCGGCGCGCAGCTCGTCGAGATTGATGCGGCCGTCCTTCTGCACCGGCAGGTACGTGACGCGCGCGCCCTGCTTCTCGAGCTTCTTGCACGTGTCGATCACCGCCTTGTGCTCGATCACACACGTGATGATGTGGTTGCCCTTCTCGCGGTACATCTCCGCGACGCCCTTGATCGCCAGGTTGTTCGATTCGGTGGCGCCGCTCGTGAAGATGACCTCCTTCGGGTTCGCGCCAATGAGATCGGCCACCTGCTTGCGGGCCTGCTCCACGGCTTCTTCCGCCGCCCAGCCGAACGAGTGGTTGCGGCTGGCCGCGTTGCCGAAGTCCTGCGTGAAGTACGGCAGCATCGCGTCCAGCACCCGCTGATCGACGGGCGTCGTCGCGTGATAATCCATGTAGATGGGAAGCTTCATCGTCGTATTACCGCGGCGTGCGCCACCGGCACGTGCGCCGCATCACTTTTTGCCGCCATCTCGGCGATCGTCACGGTCCCAAGGGTTGCCGCAATCCGCTCGCGAATCTGCCAGAGCGGGTCGCGAATGCTGCACTTGCTGTACTGCTCGCAGTCGTTCTTCTCCGACGAGCAGGCGGTGATGGCGACCGGTCCATCGATCGCCTGGATCACGTCGACGACGCTGATCGCCACCGGCGGACGGCTCAGCGTGTAGCCGCCGCGCGTGCCTTGCGTCGAGATGAGCAGGCCGGCACGCACGAGCCGCTGGAGCACCTTGGCCATCAGCTCGATCGGGATGTCGTACTGCTCGGCGATCTCGCGCGCGCTGGCGGAGGAGGGGCCCGACTTCAGGGCCAGGTGCCGCACCGCCATGAGCGCGTAGTCAGCCTTTTTGGAGAGTCTCAGCAAAATCCGACTCCAATAGTCGTATTTTAGTGGTTCCCGCCGAATCCCGTCAAGATTGGTCGGATATCAATACTTGGGCTGGGTGGGGTCGACCTTGTCGATCCATTCGATGATTCCGCCCCGCAAATTCTTGATTTTCTTGAATCCGACCGACCGGAGGTACTCCACCGCCTTGGCGCTGCGGACGCCCATCTTGCAGTGCACCACGATGTCGCGGGCGGGATCGAGCTCCTGGTAGCGCCTGGGCAGCTCGCCGAGCGGGATCAGCGTCGACCCCGGCATCTTGTTGATCTGGTATTCGTTCGGTTCCCGGACGTCGAGAATGAACGGCTTCTCACCCGCGTCGAGCTTCTGCTTCAGCTCGACCGGCGTAATCTCCCATTCGCTCACAGCGGCTCCAGACGCTGCGGCCTGCGGCTCCGGCCGGATGCCGCAGAACTGCTCGTAATCAATCAGCGTGGTGACGGTCGGATTCGTCCCGCACACCGGGCACTCCGGATCCTTCCGCAGCTTCAGCTCGCGGAACTTCATCTTGAGCGCGTCGTAAATCAGGAAACGCCCAATAAGTGGCTCGCCGATCCCGAGCATCAGCTTGATCGCCTCGGTGGCCTGGATGACGCCGATGATTCCCGGGAGCACGCCAAGCACGCCCCCTTCGGCGCAGCTCGGGACGAGCCCCGGCGGCGGCGGCTCCGGATAGAGGCAGCGATAGCACGGGCCTTCCTTCGTCGCGAAGACCGACGCCTGCCCCTCGAACCGGAAGATGCTGCCGTATGCGTTGGGCTTGCCGCTGATGACGCAGGCGTCGTTCACCAGGTACCGCGTCGGGAAGTTGTCGGTGCCGTCGAGAATCACGTCGTACGGCGCGAACAGCTCCAGCGCATTCTGCGACGTGAGCGCGGTCTCGTACGTGTCGATGTCCACGTGCGGGTTGAGGCCGTGGAGCCGGTCCTTCGCGGACGCCAGCTTCGACCGCCCCACGTCGGACGTGCCGTGGAGGAGCTGGCGCTGCAGGTTGCTGAAGTCCACGACGTCGAAGTCGACGATGCCGATGCGGCCGACGCCGGCCGCGGCGAGATACATGGCCGCCGGCGATCCGAGGCCGCCCGCGCCGATGCACAGAACGCTCGACGCTTTCAGCTTGCGCTGCCCGTCGATGCCCACTTCCGGCATGATCAGGTGCCGGCTGTAGCGCGTGATCTCATCCTGCGACAGTTCCGGCTGCACCCCGATTGCCGCAGGCGCACCCGCCGCTGTCGGCCCGCCTTCGCGCGCGACGCGCTTCGGTGGGTCCACCGGGGCGGTCCGCGAAGGCGGACCGCCCGACCAGCGCTGGCTGGTCGGGTCGCCAGGCGACCCGACCTTGGCGGAGGTGGACGCGCCGCCGGCCACGGACGGGACGATGCTCAGCGAGTCGCCTGGCTTCACGGGCGTCTGCTCGCGCTGCAGGTAGCGGATGTCCTCGTCATTCAGATACACGTTGACGAAGTTCCGCAGCTTGCCCTCGTCCGTGTAGAGATGTTTCCGCAGCCCCTCGTGCCGCGTCGTCAGATCGGCGAGCAGCTCGCCGACGGTTTTCCCGCTGACCTCAACCGACTCCTTCTTGTCGGTGAACGGGCGCAGCGGGGTGGGAATGTGAATCGTGTTCGGCATATGTCAGGTCTTCCTGGTCGAAAGCGGAGCGGTCGTCCTTGAGACGCCACGACGTCATGTCTTCGGGCGCGCCGCCGCGAACGGCGACGATGATGTACGAAAAAAACGGCCACGCGTGATCGAGATCGTACTGCGAGGGGCGCGCCGGGTGATCGGGATGCGAATGATAAAAGCCCATGAGCTCGCCCCCGCTCTCGGACGCGCGCCGTTCGGACGCCCGGTAGTCGCCGGGGCTCACCCGAAAGCGTCGGCGCGGCCCCTCGTCCGTCACGTTCGGCAGCGCAAACGTGCTGTGGACGTGCCCGTCCCGGCCGATGAGCGCGCCGCAGCACTCATCAGGATAGGTCTCGCGCCCGTGGCTCCTGATCGCATCGACAACGCCAGGCCGGAGATGAAGCCGCCTTCGCATGGCTTCGGCGCCCAGGGGGGTCATCGCCGGCGGTCTCCCCCGGCCGACTCGTCCCAGAAGCGCTCGGACAGATACTTTTCGCCGCCGTCACAGAAGACCACCACGATCACCGCGTGAGACGCCGCGCGCGCCACGCGCAGCGCGCCGGCCAGGTTCGCGCCGCTTGAAATCCCGACGAACAGGCCCGCGTGCGCGAGCTGGCGGGTCAGCTCGAACGCCTCTTCCGTCGCGACGCCGATGTCTTCGTCCGCGAGCGTGGGGTCGTAGATGCCGGGCACGATCGCCGTCGCCATGTGCTTCAGGCCTTCAAGGCCGTGGAGCGGGGAATCAGGCTGCACCGATATGAGCCTGATCGCCGGATTGAACTCGCGCAGCCGCCGGCCGGCGCCGATGAACGTGCCGCTCGTACCAAGCCCCGCGACAAAGTGCGTCAGGCGCCCCTCTGTCTGCTCGATGATCTCAGGCGCCGTGGTGTCGTGGTGCGACAGCCAGTTCGCCGGGTTGTTGTACTGATCCGCGTAGAAGTAGAGATCCGGCTCCGCGGCGTACATCGCCCTGGCCCGCAGGATCGCGCCGTCCGATCCTTCCATCGGATTGGTGAAGACAATCTCGGCGCCGAACGCCTTCAGGATCCGCTTGCGCTCGGGTGTCACGTTCTCGGGGACGCACAGCCGCACGCGGTACCCCCGGGCGGCGCCGATCATCGCGTAGGCGATCCCGGTATTGCCGGAGGTGGCGTCGAGCAGGATCTTGTCGCGCGTCAGGGCGCCGGACCGTTCGCCCTCGAGGATCATGCGGGCGGCCGGCCGGTCCTTCACCGAACCGCCCGGGTTTCTCCATTCCGCCTTCGCCCACAGCTCGACGTCGCGCAGACCGGTCTCGAAGCTCGTCAGCCTGATGAGCGGCGTGTTGCCTATCAGGTCGACGACGGAGGCGGATGTGCGGGGAGATCCCGGGGTGACGGCTGGCATATCCGACTGTTCGAGTCCGAGTTTATCAAATCCCAAAACCCAAAGCCCAAATCCCAACGTCCGGCCTAGAGTCGTCCAATCAGATGGCGGTAATCGGCGCTCGACACGTCAGGGGGTTTTCCCGGCCTGGAGACGAGCACGGTGTAGGGGACGTCCAGGACCTCCAGACGCTCGACGCGGTAGCGGGTTTCGATGATTTCGGTGACCGTCGAGAGCTCGGGGTTGTAGCGGGAGCGGTCCCGGTTGAGGCTGTACAGCTGGAGGCATCCCGAATCGGCGAGCGTCTGCACGTACTCCGCAACCTGGGCGGTGGTCATCTCCTGGAACGAGGCGAGGTTCACGGCGAGCTCCGCGTTCGGAATCGGCAAACGGCTGAACGCATGCGCCGGAAGAAAGAGGAAGTCCACCGCGTCGAGATCGTCGAACAACGCGTCGTTCGCCACCTCGCCGTAACACCTCATTCGCGCATCCGGAAACGTTGCCTTCAAGTAGGTCGCTGAAAACAGGAGCGTCGGCGGCAGGTCCACGATCGTGTACGTGATGTTGGGAAAGAGCGTCTTGAGCTGATAGGCGAACCCCCCGTAGCCCGCCCCGATCTCCAGCACGCGATGTCGGCCCGATCGCCGCAGGTGCCCGAGCACCCCGGCTCGATCCAGCGCAATCAGGCATTCATAGAACCGCAGGGTATCCAGGTTGACCAGCTGTCCGTCAATGCGGTGGCCGAACCCGCCGAGCGCCGGCGACTCGGGCACGAACAGCCCGGTGGGATCGACGTCCTTCAGGCGGCGGAGCTTGGAGGCGAAGCGGCGCGCGTAGTCGGCGTGATGCTCGCGGTACTCGTACGGCCTGAGGCCGGTCAGGTGGTAGCCGTGCTCGCGCAGCTTCGCAATCACGAGCGGGCTGGCGTCGAACAGGTAGTCGAAGCCTTCCACCTCCTGTTGCCAGTAGGTGCTCGACGCGTAGCCAGCCGCGTCATCCATCATTGTGAGCACGAGGTCGCGCACGTGCTCGTAATGGCGGAAGACGCGGCTGTTCCGCGCCTTCTCGATCGCGTCGCGAAGGCGGCTGCCTGCCGTGGGCCCCAAACGCGTCAGCTGACGGGCCGGCCCTCGGCGTCCCGGATTTCCACGCTGCCGAGATTCAGCTTCCGCAGATCGGCCTCGATGGCCGCCCGGTCGCCGACGGCAATCACCACGAGCCGGGCGGGAATGATGTGCCGCTTCGCCACGTCCAGCGCCTGCGCCGCGTCCACCGCATTCACCCGCTCCGCGTAGTGCGTGTAGTAGTCGAGGCCGAGGTCGTAGACGAAGATGTTCGAGAAGCTGTTCACGGCGTTCTGGCTCGTCTCGAACGCCGCCGGAATGGAGTTCGCCATCGCATCCTTCGCCTTGCGCAGCTGCTCCGCGGTCACAGGTTTCTCGAGAATTCCCTGCACTTCCTTCAAGATCTCCGTCACAGATGGAGCGGTGGCGTCGGTGCGGACGCCGGCGCCGATGGTGAATGGCCCGCCGTTGCGCCGGAATGCGAAGCCCGACCTTGCGCCGTAGCTATAGCCGTGCTGCTCGCGCAGGTTCATGTTGATGCGGCTCGAGAACAGGCCGCCGAGCTCGTTGTTCATCACTTGCAGCGCAAGGAAGTCGGGAGACGACCGCGGCGGGCCGATCCACGCGACGCGAAGCTCGGTCTGCGGCGAGCCCGGTTTGTCGACAATCACGACGCGCGCGTTCGTCGTCTCGGGCGTGCCGAGGGCGGGACGCACCGGCGCGCCACGTTGCCAGGCCGCGAACGACTCTTCAGCAAGCGACCGCAGCTGCGCCATCGAAATGTCGCCGGCGACGACGAGCGCCGCGTTGTTCGGGACGAAGTTGCGCGCCCAGAAATCCGTCATGTCCTGGCGGCTCATGGCTTTCATCGAGCTTTCGGTCCCAAGTTCCGTGTAGCCGTACGGATGGCGCGGACCATAGAGGGCCACCGACGTCACCTGCGTGGCCACCTGCCCGGGGTTGTCGCGCTGCTGCACGAGCTGCGCCAGGCGGCTCGCCCGCTGGCGCTCGACCTCCTCGGCGGGAAACGACGGGTGCAGCGCGACGTCGGCCACGAGGTCAAGGGTGGCGGCGAAGTTCTTGGTCAGCGAGCGCGCGGTGACGGAGGTGGCGTCCATCGAGCTTCCCGTGGCGAGCGTCGCACCGAGCCGCGCCGTCTCGTCCGCCAGCTGCAGGGCGTTGCGCGTGGCGGTCCCTTCGTCCAGCATCGCCGCTACGAAATTGGCCAGGCCGGACTTGTCGGCCGGGTTGGCGTCGCTGCCGGTCCTGATCACGAGGCTGGCTGACACGATCGGCAGCCCGCGCCGCTCGTTGAGAATCAGCGTCAGCCCATTGGGAAGAGTGGCCGAGGCCGGCGTCGCCAGCTGCAGGGGCCGCGGCGGGCCCGCCTTCGGCGTTTCGTTGCGCCACGGCTCGTCGACGTTGATGGACTCACCCTCGCCCTGGGGCGCCGCAGCCGCTGCGCTCGACGGCGGTCCCTGCGCAGGCGCCTCGGTCTGCCCCGGTACTGCATGCACCACGACACGCGCGTTCGGCGCGAGGTACTGCTTCGCAAATGCGAGCGCGGTGGCGGGGGTCACGGTGCGGTAGCGCAGAATGTCTTTCTCGAGATAGTCGGGCGTGCCGAGGTAGTGGTTGTACGAGTTCAACCGGTCGGCAACGCCCCCGAAGCCGCCCAGGCGCTCGAGCCCGCCGACGATGCCGGTCTCGATCGAGTTGCGCGCCTGCTCGATCTCGGCAGCCGACGGCGCCTGCGTCCTCAGCAGGGCAAGCTCCTGGTCAATCGCCTTCTCGAGCTCCTCGGCGGTATGGCCGGGCCTCGCCGTCGCGTCGATCTGGAACACGGAGCCGAGAATGAGCGAGTACTGACTCGCGGAGACGTTCTGGGCGATCTGCTGTTCGTACACCAGCTTCTTGAACAGCCGGCTCGAGCGGCCGCCGCCAAGGATGGTGCCGACGATATCGGCGTCGGCGTCTCCCGGTTTGAAGATAGAGGGCGTCAGCCACGCAACCGACACGCGCGGCAACTGCACGCGCGCCGGCACGACGCGCCGGCGTTCCGCGGTGATCGCCGGGGTCTCCGCCTTGATGGGCGGCACCGCCGGACCGCGTTTCAGCGTCCCGAAGTACTTTTCAACCAGCTGCTTCGTCGCGGCCACGTCGATGTCGCCGACGATCGCCAGGCTCGCATTGTTGGGCGCGTAGTACTGGCGGAAGAACCGTCTCACGTCATCGAGCTTGACCGCCTGGATATCCTCGTGGGATCCGATGACGTTGCCGTAGTACGGGTGCCCCTTGGGAAACAACGCCTGCACGAGCGCTTCATCGGCCATCCCGTACGGCTGGTTCTCCACGCTCTGGCGGCGCTCATTGCGCACGACGTCCTGCTGGTTCGAGAGCGCGGCCTGGTCGACCTTTTCAAGCAGGTAGCCCATGCGATCCGACTCGAGCCAGAGCGCCAGCTCGAGCTGGTTCGAAGGGACGGTCTCGAAGTAGTTCGTGCGGTCGTAATCGGTGGTGCCGTTCACGCCTGTCGCACCCGCCGCTTCGAGCAGCGGGAAGTGCGAATCGGGCGGCACGTGCTTCGAGCTTTGAAACATCATGTGTTCGAAGAGATGCGCAAAGCCGGTGCGCCCCGGCTCCTCGTTCGCCGGACCGACGTGGTACCACAGGTTCACGGCGGTCATCGGCAGCCGCCGATCCTGGCTCAGGATCACGTCCAGGCCGTTCGGCAGCGTGTACTTCTCGAAAGCGAGCCGCGGGATGTCCGCGGTGGCCGCGGGCTGGTTCTGCGCCAGCGGGGTCGTCAGGCACGCCGCAGCGAGCGCGACGGCTGCGAAGAGTCGAACAGAGAATTTTGTATGCATGGCGATCACTCTTGAACTGGAACGTTATCGAGACTCGCCCACAGATACCAGCAGGCGACCGACCGGTACGGCCGCCACGCTTCGCCAAGGCGATGAAGGCGTGCCGCGGAGGGGACCTTCCGCAGGCGGTAGTTGCGCTGCACGGCCTTGACGATGCCGAGGTCGCCCACCGGCAGTACGTCCGGCCGGTGCAGCCGGAACATCAGAAACATTTCGGCGGTCCAGCGTCCGATGCCTTTGACCTGCGTCAAGGCGGCAATCACGTCTTCGTCGGCCATCGCCTCCAGGGTATCGAGCGGAAGGGATCGATCCTCGATGCGGCGGCAGAGGTCGCGCAGGTACCCGATCTTCTGACCGCTCAGCCCTGCGCCGCGCAGCTGCACGTCCGAGACCGACGTCACGCGCGCCGGGGCCAGCGCCTCGCCGAGCAGCGTCTCGACGCGCCCGGCGATGGTCGCCGCCGCCTTCGTCGACAACTGCTGCGAGATGATGGCGCGGACGAGCGCGACGAACGGGTCGGTATGCTGCGAGTCGGCCAGGCCGCAGGGCCCATGCCGCCGCATCAGGTCGCGGAGGATCGGATCCCGCCGCGCCAGCACCCTCCGCGCCCGGGAATAGTCGATGGCCAAGCCCACAATCTACTTGAGTTCGGCCGTCAGCGTCACCTGCGCACGCAGCTCCATCTGCCCCGCCGAAATCGGCGGCGGCGCGGCGGCGGCCGGCAGCGCCGCTTCGCGTGCGAGATACGGCACGGGCGGCCGGGAAATGGTCCCTTGCTCTTCAATCCGCACGATACGGGCGATTGATTGCCCGGCGCCGGCGGCGGCCGCTTCGGCCTTGGCGCGCGCATCGGCCACTGCGAGGCGCAGCGCTTCGCGCTCCAGCCGCGCGCGATCCTTGAGATCAAAGCGGATCCCCCCGGCCGCCGTCGCCCCCGAGCCGACCGAAATCTCCAGCACTTCCCCGACGCGGTCGATGGCGTCCACCCGCACTTCGATGGTGTTGCGGGCCACATATCCCCGCGAGACGCGGCGGTTGTTCACGAAATCCCATTCCTGCTGGAGGTCATAGGCGATCGTCTTGATGGCATCCGCCGGGATTCCTGCCGCGCGCAGCTGGTCCTGTACCGGCGTCATCGCTTCGACGTTGCGCCGCTGCGCCTCGCGCGGGTTCGGCGCGCGCGATTCGGCCGTGATGTTCACCCACGCGCGATCGGGTACCGCCTGGACGAGCCCCTCGCCCGTCGTGACAACGAGCGGCTCGGGTCGCGGCTGCTGCGCGGCGGCGAGGGCCGGCGCAAGCAGCAGGATGGCGGCGATGAATGGTTGAGTCACGGGGCAGCTCCTCTCGTCAGGCGGCGTGTACATTGTGACGCCAGACCGGCCGCCGAGGTTGGCCTGCCTCGCCGAAGCTCCGTTCGTTCCGCGGAGCGAAGGCGGGGGCATGCCACAATGAGGGCGCGTGGAAGTCTCGCTCGTTCGCAATCGACTCAAGCGCGCCATCGACGCCGCCCGCGAGCGCGGGCAACAGAAACGCCAGCGATCGGCGGCGGCGGAACAGGCGTACGACGCGTTCCTCAAGGACGTCGCCACTCCGGTCACGCGCCTCGTGGCCAACACGCTGAAGGTCGAGGGGTACGCCTTCACGGTTTTCACCCCGGGCGGCGGGCTTCGGCTCGCCTCGGACCGCGGCCGCGACGATTACATCGACTTCGCGCTCGACGGAGGAACGGATCCGCCGCAGGCGGTCGGACGCATCAGCCACACGCGCGGATCGCGCACGCTCAGCGAAGAACGGCCGATCAAGCCGGGCGCCTCGCCAGAGACGCTGTCCGAAGAAGACGTCCTGGCTTTTCTCCTCAGCGCGCTTGAACCGTGGCTGGAACGGTAATCAACTCCCAACTTCCAACTTCCAACTCCCAAGGTTTCGGGAGTTGGGACTTGGGCGTTGGGAGTTAGGCGCGCTTGCGCGCCGTGTGAATCGCCAACAGCCCGCCAAACACCGGCACCACCCGCACGGCCTCGAACCCTTCCGCTTCAAGCAGCCGCGCCACGCCGTGCGCGCCCGGATACTGCCCGATGGATTCCGGAATGTAACGGTAGGTGTCGGGGTCGCCGTGCAGCACCGTGCCGAGCGCCGAGCCGACGCCTGTCAGGTAGGTGAGATACGCGGCCCGAACAAGCGGATGCTCCGGCCGGTTGAAATCGAGCGAGAGCAGGCGTCCGCCCGGCGATAACACGCGCCGTATCTCCTGAATCGCCTGCCGCAGATCCGGCACGTTCCTGAGACCATATCCGGTCGTCACCACGTCGAATCGCGCATCGCCGAACGGCAGCGCCAGCATATCGCCCGTGATCCAGGAGATGCCTCGCGGGCCGTGAAGGCCCGCGCCGCACCTGCCAGCAGCGAGTTGAAGCATGCGATGGGTGATGTCGAGCCCGACGGCGCGATGCGCGCGCTGCGCGGCCGCAAAGGCGAGATCGCCGGTGCCGCAGGCAAGATCGAGCACGCGATCGCCGGGTTGCAGGCCGGCAAGGGCGATGAGCCGCGCCTTCCAGCGGCGGTCCTGCCCGTATGAGAGAAAGCCGGTGATGAAGTCGTAGCGGTCGGCGATGGTGGCAAACAGCTGCCGGACGTAGCGGCGCTTGCCCTCAGCCGTGGAGATGGTCGATCGAAGGGTCAATGAACCCGGATTGTCCCTCGCATCATGAGCCGGTGGGGCTGGCAGACGTATTCATATGTCCCGGGCGTCTCGGGCACATCGAACACCACTTCGCCGGACTGGTTCCAGGTGATCTCTTTCATCAGGGCGCCTGCGGACGGCACAGCAAAGTCGTGAGTCAAGCCGCGATCCTCGTTCCGCACCACCACGCGCACACGCTCGCCGGCCTTCACCTGGATGGTCGGATTCGGCGTCTCGAGGTCCGTCTCGAGGTAGAACGCCATCCCCTTCACGACCAGATGGATCTCGCGCGTCGGCGTCCTGGTCAGCGCCGGCAACAGCGCGGCGAGCAGCATGAGACCCGCCACCGTCGCAACGACCTTCGTCGACACCTTGTGTCCCAATATGCTCATCCGACCAGCATCCCTGTCACATACATCACGGCAAACCCGGCGAACAGACCCGCCAGCACCGGCACGGTTGCCATCATCCGCGCAATGGATCCTTCGCGCGCCATGTGCCGGACAATCTGCACGATCACCTGCGCAATGGCGCCGACGCCGACGGCAAGAAAGAGCACGGACCATACCGGCGAATACACAAATCCGCCGAGCCATGCTCCCGCAATCGTGGGGACGCCGCCGATCAGTCCCAGCTTTGCCAGATCGGCCACCGAGACAGGCTGTCCTTCCCGCGCCAGCGGCGCGATAATCGCCAGCCCCTCGGTCGTGTTGTGCAGCGTAAAGCCCACGATGAGGAGCGTGCCGAGCGCCGCTTCACCAAGGGCAAACGCGGATCCCACGGCAAGCCCCTCGCCGAAATTGTGGAGGCCGATCCCGACGGCGATGAGCAGCGCCAGGACCCAGCCGCGCCGCCCGTCCGCGGCGGATGGCTTGCGGCCGCGCAGCCAGGCGCCGACGCCTTCGAGCAGCAGATACGCTCCGGCGGCAGCCGACCCGAACAGCACGACGCCCTGGAACGATTCCGGCAGCAGTTCCGCGGATTCGAGGCCCTCGCTCGCACCATCGACCAGCAGAAATGCGAGCAGGCCGACGGTCAATGCCATCAGAAAGGCCATCGCCGGCGCCGGCAACCGCTTCAGAAATGGAAACCACAGCAAGCCGATGAGCACCGGGATGACGCCGATGTACAACCCAATGAGGGTGAAGACGCCGAGGAAGCGCGCATTCGGCGTCGGCGTGGCCACGGCAACCGCGATTTCATGCTCGAATGCCGTGCCGGTTGACGTCAGCACCCTGACGGCGTGCGCCTCGCCGGCGACCCACGGATACGGGAGGTGCAAAGTTGTGCGCGCAAGGTGATCGAGCACAACACCGTTATCGGCCGTAAAGGTCCAGAATGCATCGTCCACCTGGACCTGGGCGATCGATACCGGATCGGGGCCGTCGTTGAGCAGGTTGATGACGATGGAGCCCGGTTCGAGCGTCACCCGCTGGAAAGTGACGCGCTCTACCGGTGGATAGTCGTCGCCGCGAACGGCTTCGGCCGGTCCCCACTGAACGATCACGACGAGAAGCGCGGCCAGTAGCGCGAGTGGAATGAGCGCGAGCAGCACACGTCGCATCAGGTGAGCGGCGCCTCCGCGCGGAACAGCCCCATCCATCCCAGTTCCGCGAACTCACTCTGGTGCGCGTGGAACATGAAGTCGCCCGGATATCGGAACGTCGTCTCCAGGATGGCGCGTTCGCCCTGACACAGCATGATGGTGTCGCTCTTCTCGCTCGGCGTGAGCGACGTGCCGGTGCGGTAGATATCGAAGAACATGCCGTGCAGGTGCAGGCTGTTGACCGGATCGAACTCGGTGACGTTGACGAGGTAAATCCGAACCAGCTTGCCGACGGTCACGCGGATCGGATCGTGGGCGTACGCATTCGCCACCGTGTTGACCGCGTACACCTCGTTCTCGGCATCGAAGGTCGTGTCGAAGGCGTTCATCACCATCACGAACTCGTCGGCCGGAGGGCGGCTGGCGGTCGAGGACCGCGGGTCGATGATGAAGGCGCCGTAGAGGCCCTTGTGGATGTGCCGCTTCAGCGGCACCGTGTGGCAGTGATAGAGGTGCAGGCCAAAGGGATCGGCGTCGAATTCGTAGACGAACGTCTCGCCGGGCTGCACCTCCTGGCCCGCGAGCGCGCCGTCCATCGCCGGCGGATGCCAGCCGTGGAAGTGCATCGAATGCGGATGGCTGCCCAGGTTCCGGAACGACACGCGGACGCGATCGCCTTCAGTGGCGCGGATGGTTGGTCCCGGCACCTGGCCGTTGAACGTCCAGGCCGGAAAAAACAGTCCCGGTGCGATTTCAATCTCGCGATCGGCCGAGAAGATCTCGTACTCGCGCAGCATGGTGCCGTCGGGACGCGCCGTCTCCCGGTAGTACTTCGAGCGCTCCTCCGCCGCGAGGTCGTTGAAATTCCAGGTCGTCAGGTATGTCGCGGGATTGAATCTGTCAGGCGCCACGCGCCCGACCGTGCCCATGACGTGGGAGTCGTGGGCAGGATGGTGCGCCACACCGTCTCCCTGGCGGGCCTGCCCTGCTATCCGGGCGCCGCCGACGATGCTACCGGCCAGCGAAGCCAGACCGGTAGCGCGAAGCCACGCACGTCTCGTGAGCTGCCACATTTTTGACTAATCAAAAATACTTCGTTGGTCACCAGAAAGTCAAATGATGGGTGGTCAAAGTCAGGTACACTACCTCGGAAATGCTGCCTTCCAGCACGGTCGAAAACTACTTGAAGGCTATCTACCTGGGAGTCGGCGCCTTGACCGCGCCGAATCGGCTGCTCCCCATGGGGCACCTGGCCGCGGCGCTGGGTGTGGCGCCCGGGACCGCCACAACCATGGTCAAGACGCTGGCAGAGTCAGGGTTGGTGGAATACGAGCCCTATACGGGCGTCGCCCTCACCGAGGCTGGCGAGAGGCTCGCGGCGCTGGTCGTCCGGCGCCATCGCGTCGTGGAGCTGTTCCTGGTCCGCGTGATGGGCTATCGCTGGGACGAAGTCCACGACGAGGCCGAGCAGCTCGAACACGTCGTGTCGGACCGTCTGATCGATCGTATGGACGAGATGCTGGGGCGCCCGGGGGTCGATCCGCATGGCGATCCGATTCCCGACCCCGAGGGCATCGTCAAGCCGCACCCCGCGCAGACGCTCTTGACATGCCCGCTGCACACGCGCGTCACGATTACGCGGGTGATCGATCAGGACAAGAGCTTTCTGCGCTTCATCGAGAATCACCATCTGAAGCCCGGCGAATCGATCGAGGTCGAAGACCGCGACGCGGTGTCGGACAGCGTACGCGTCCGCGGCAAAGACGAACAGCGGATCACGATCGGCACGCGCGCCGCGTCGAAGGTGCTGGTGCACGTGACGGCGGCCGCGATGCTCCTGCTGGCATTTGCGGCAACGGCGTCCGGGCAGGCGCAGCCGTTTGAGATCCTCGACAACTCGTTTCTCGTCGAAGAGGCGTTCAACCAGGAGCCGGGGATCTTCCAGAATATCTTCGGCATCCGCGCGGATGACGGCGACGGCTGGGAAGCCGCGTTCACGCAGGAGTGGCCCCTTTTCACGCAGACGCACCAGTTCTCGTACACGGTTGGAGCGCTGGGCGCCGACGGCGCGACAGGGATGGCCGATCTGATGATCAACTACCGCTGGCAGGCGGCACTGGAAAGCGCCTCCTCGCCGGCATTCTCGCCGCGGCTGTCGCTCATCCTGGCGACGGGCGACGCGGAGCGCGGCTTCGGCAGCGGCGGACCCGGGTGGCAGGTGAACCTGCCATTCAGCAAGCAGTTCGGCGACGCATACATCCACTGGAATGCCGGCTTTACCCATATACCCTCGGCCGAGGCGGGAACGCGCGAGCACAACCTGTTGTCACCGCACGTCGCGGTGAGCGGGATCTGGCGGCTTCGCCGGATGTTCAACGTGATGCTCGAGTCAGTCGTCGAGTGGGAACACCTTGTCGAGGGGGACGAGAAGCGCCGCGAAGCGTCCGTCACCATTTCACCGGGTTTCCGGACAGGGTGGGACGTGGGCGAGACGCAGACGATTGTCGGGTTCGCGGTGCCAGTCGCCGTCTCCGACGCCGGCACCCGCGCCGGTGTGTTCGGCTATTTCTCGTACGAACTGCCGTTCATCCAGCCGCAGCCGTAAACCGCTCGAAGATCGCGGGCAGGTCGCCCGGGGCGGCCGCCATCCATTCCTCTCCCGTCAGACGCTCACGCGGAAACATCACATATCCAAAGCCGTACATCGCGAGGCAGCATCGGCTGGACGCTCTCACGGCGGTCTCGTGATCGATGGCTGAGTCACCGATGAGCAGCGTGCGCGTTGCTGTCGCGCCCGCTCGCTCCATCGCGGCAAAGAGCGACGCCGGGTCCGGTTTGCGCGGGAACGGGCCGTCGCCGCCAATCACTTCGTCGAACAGCGGCATCAGGCCAAGGGAGCCGAGGATGCGCTCGCTTGGACCGACTGGCTTGTTTGTCAGCACAATGACTCGGGCGATGCGGCGCGCCGCCTGAACGGCATCCTCGATGCCGTCATAGGCGCGCGTGTGTTTCGTCAGCCGGCCATCGTAGATCGCGAGGAAGCGCGGCAGCGCGCCCGGCGCCTCACCGAGGCCCGCGGCCGCCAGCGCGCGGCGGACGAGCACCGCCGCCCCTTCGCCCACCATGCGGCCGATCGCCTCCTCCGGAAGCGGCGTCCCACCGAGCTCGGTGATGACCTGGTTGGCGGATTCGGCGAGGTCGCGGCGGGAATCGATCAGCGTGCCGTCGAGATCGAACGCGATCAGCCGGTGTAGGTCGCCCATGACGAGGGGGTCTCCCACACGGTCACGCGGGACACGGGCAGCCCCTGCTCGCGGGAAATGTCGAACAGCAGGCGCGCGATGCGCTCGACGGTCGGGTTGCTTTCGAGCAGGTAGACCGGCTCACCAAGCTTCTGCAGCGCGTCCACCAGCGGATCGTCGTGCCGCAGGATCATCCGGTGATCGAGCTCGCGATCGATCCATCCCTTGATGCGGCGCTTGATGTCGGTGAAGTCGACCACCATGTTGCGCTTGTCGAGCGCATCGGTGCGCACCTCGATCTCGGCGGACGCGTTGTGCCCGTGCGGGTGCTTGCAGATGCCGTCGTAATCGAGCAGGCGGTGGCCGTAGCAGAAGTCGATGCGCTTGGTGACCGAGTACATGGTCTGTAAATCTTATGTTCAATCTTCAATTTTCGATTTGAGGATTTGATTGGACCACTGTCAAATGCTCAAATTGCAGATTGAACGTTGAACATGACAGCTCGTACCGCCGTGCTTCTTTCAGCGGGACTCGACAGCGCGGTGCTGGCCGCGGCTGAAGCGCGCGCTGGAATGGTGCACCCGCTCTACGTGAGCACCGGGCTCGCGTGGGAGCGCGGCGAACTGTCGGCGCTGGATCGCCTCCTCGCCAGCGCGCCATTTGCCGTCAATGTCGCGCCGGTCGCGCGGTTGTCGTTCACGGTCGAGGATTTGTATCCGGCCACGCACTGGGCGCTGCGCGGCACGCCGCCGGCGTTCGACACGGCCGACGAAGAGGTGTACCTCGCGGGACGCAATGTGGCGCTCCTCAGCAAGGCTGCGATCTACTGCTCGCAGCACGGCATCGGCCGCATCGCGCTCGGTCCGCTCGCGGGCAACCCGTTTCCCGACGCCACGCCGCAGTTCTTCGAGACGATGGCGCGCGCGCTGTCGCTCGGTCTCGGGCACACCATCGTGGTGGACGCGCCATTTCTGTCGATGGACAAGAGCGATGTGATCAAGCTCGGCGTGGAGCTGGGGGTTCCGCTGGAGCTGACGCTGTCATGCATGAATCCGCAGGACGCCCGTCACTGCGGACAGTGCAGCAAGTGTCGCGAGCGGCGCGACGCCTTCCACGACGCCGGTGTGGCGGACCCGACGGCTTACGCGGCTGTTCCGCTGCGATGATGTCCGCGATCTAGCGGATGTCCCGAAGCATCACATTCAGGATCCCGACGATCGCCGCGAGCTGCGTAACCCAGAACAGGAAATTCCACTTCAACAGGTCGAACTTGAGATCGGCGATCCGCTGGTTGAGGCGCTGGTCGAAACGCGCCTCGACCTCGTCGATCTTCCGGTCGAGGTGTTCCATCGCGATCCGGTTCGCTTCCGCAAACATCATCACAAGTCCGTCTGAACCGGCATCACCCAGCCGTTCGCGCAGGGGTGCCGGTACGAGCAGAGTATCCACACATTCCTCGCTCATAAGGGGCACCCGACCTCGCTGCAGACGACGATGCCATCGTCCAGCCTCCGTGTCAAAACGTTTCAGAAATCTCCTATAATCCGCGCGTTCCATGTCTCTTGCGCCTGGCACCCGTGTCGGCGTCTATGAGGTCATGTCCCTGCTCGGGGCGGGGGGCATGGGCGAGTCTTCATTTGCGATTTGTGATTGGTGATTTGAGGATTTGAGAGCTTCCTTCCGACGGACATGTCACTGAGCGCCGGTGCGCGAGTCGGCCCGTACGAAGTCACCGCCCTCCTTGGTGCTGGAGGGATGGGAGAGGTCTATCGGGCGCGCGATACGCGGCTGCAGCGCGATGTCGCGCTGAAAATTCTTCCCGACCACTTCGCGTCGGACCCGGACCGGCTGGCCCGGTTCGAGCGCGAAGCGCAGGTGCTCGCGGCGCTGAATCACCCACACATCGCGGCCATCTATGGATTCGAGCCAGGGACGGACGTGGGGGCCGTCTCGCTGAAGCCGCACGGCGGCGAAGGCGGGCGGCTCGGGGGCGCGCTGGTCCTCGAACTCGTGGAAGGACCGACGCTTGCCGATCGCATCGCGCAGGGCCCGATTCCAGTCGCAGAAGCGGTGGCGATTGCGACACAGGTTGCCGGTGCGCTCGACGCCGCCCACGAGCGCGGCATCATTCATCGCGACCTGAAGCCCGGCAACGTCAAAGTCAGCGACGACGGCACCGTGAAAGTGCTCGATTTCGGGCTGGCCAAGCTGACGCAGGCCACAGGGCCCGGGCCTCAAGCCCCAGAACTCACGATGTCGCCGACGATGAGCGCGGCGTTTACCGGCGCCGGCGTCATCCTGGGGACGGCGGCGTACATGTCGCCCGAGCAGGCGCGTGGCAGGGCCGTGGACAAACGCGCCGACATCTGGGCGTTCGGGTGTGTGCTGTTCGAGATGCTGACGGGCCGGCGCGCGTTCGATGGCAGTGATGCCACCGAGATGATTGCAGCTGTCGTCCGCGCCGAGCCGGAATGGTCGGTATTGCCCTCGGGGACGCCGCCGAAGCTGATTGCCCTTTTGAAGCGATGTCTGCAGAAAGATCCGAAAAACCGCCTGCGCGACATCGGCGACGTACGCTTCGAGCTCGACGGCGTTCTCAGAGCGCCAACGAGCTTAGAACCCGCTGGAACGCCCTCCGCGCACGTGCCGCTCTGGCGTCGCGCTGTCCCTCTGGCGTTAGTAGTCGTCGCGACCGCTGCCGTGACCGGATCGATTGCGTGGATGCTCGCCCCGGGTCCTTCGCTGCGGCGACCGGTGCGGTTCGCCTTCAATCTCCCTCCCGGCGAACAGGTCACCTTCACCTGGCGCCATGTGGTCGCCATATCCCCAGCTGCCACCCACGTCGCATACGCGGCGAGCCAGCAGTTGTATCTGCGCCCGCTGGATCAGCTCCAGGCCACTGCGATTCGCGGTACCGAAAATGGTGGTCGAAGCCCGTTTTTTTCACCCGACGGGGAGTGGCTTGGCTTCTGGCAGGACGGGCAACTGAAGAAAGTCTCAGTCAGTGGCGGCGCACCGGTCGTATTAGGCGCAGCGGACAACCCATGGGGAGCGAGTTGGGGTGCGGACGATGTGATCGTGTTCGGACAAGGCCCAAAGGGCATTATGCGCGTCTCCGGCGCCGGCGGGACACCCGAGGTCCTGATCAAAGTTGACGCCGGCCAGATGGCCCACGGCCCACAAATGCTGCCTGGCGGACGCGCTGTACTTTTTACGTTGAGGCCACAGGGGGCACAGCGTTGGAGCGATTCGCAGATCGTCGTGCAATCGCTCGACACTGGCGAGCGTAGGGTGTTGATCAACGGCGGGACGGACGCGCGTTACGTGCCAACGGGTCACCTTATCTATGCCCTTGAGAGTACGCTGCTTGCCGCACCGTTTGATTTGAACTCACTCGAAGTCACCGCCGGTCCGGTTCCTCTCTTGGAGGAGGTCGCCGATGCCGGCGGGACGACCGGCGCTTCGCATTTCAGTATTTCTGCGGACGGAACGCTGGTGTACGTCTCCAGTATCGTGACGGTTGAGCGGCGGACCTTGGCCTGGGTAGACCGGCAGGGACGCGAGGAATCGATGAAGGCGCCGACGCGCTCCTATCGGTATCCTCGTCTGTCACCAGACTCAACACGCATCGCACTCGACCTCGCGGACGAACAAATGGACATTTGAATCTGGCACGTGAACGGCGAAACGCTCACGCGCCTCACGCTCGACCCGGCGAACGAGCAGTACGCGGTATGGGCAGCCGACGACCGTGTGATCTTCAGTTCCCAGAGGGCAGGGCCATCCAACCTCTTCTGGCAGGCGGCGGACGGTACTGGCACGGCGGAGCAATTAACGAAGAGTCCAAACTCGCAGTTTCCAATGGCAGTCTCGCCAGACGGCACACGTCTCGTGTTCAGGGAAGATCGGAACAGCGGCAGCAATGCCGACTTGATGATTCTGCCCCTTCAGGGCGAACGCCGTCCGCAACCGCTCGTACAGACGTCCTTCAACGAAATGAACGGCGAGATCTCGGCCGACGGACAGTGGCTCGCCTATCAATCGAATGAATCGGGCCGCCATGAGATTTACGTGCGTCCGTTTCCGAACGTGAACGACAGCCGATGGCAGGTCTCGACCGGGGGCGGCAGGCAGCCGTCGTGGGCGCGCGGCGGCCGGGAACTGTTTTACATCACACCCACGGGTGATGCGCTCATGGCAGCGGAGGTTTCGGTTGGGCCGGTATTCAAGGCCGGCACGCCCAGAAAACTGCTGGACACGAGCGCGTATTACTTTCCCGTCACCGCCGGCACGTTAGGAAGCCCCGGTCGTCAGTACGACGTCTCTCCGGACGGCCGCCGTTTCGTGATGCTCAAGGCCGCCGCTGGCGCCCAGCAGTCTGTGGCGCCGGCGTCGGTCACAGTCGTCGAGAACTGGACCGAAGAGCTGAAGCGCCGCGTCCCCACACCGTAGCATCGACTAAAGCGTCAAGTCCTTTTGGCCCTTCGTGCCCGTCGTGTCCTTCGTGGTTTACTCGCGTTCGTATACGGTCTGCCCATTGATGAACGTCCGGACGACGCCGAACTGCCGATCAAGGATCACGACGTCCGCGAACCCGCCTTCGACGAGCACGCCAAACCCCGCTAACCCAAGCTCCTTCGCCGGCGTCGTCGAACACAGCACAGAGGCCTCCGACACCGATAAGTTGAAGGTTGTCACGATAGTCCGAAATGCGCGGTCCATCGTCAGCGTGCTGCCCGCCAGCGTCCCATCGTCGAGAATCGCCGCCTGGTCGGTCACGCGGATGCGGCGGCCGCCGAGCGTCGCGTTCGACCCGACGGCCAAGCCTGCTCCTGCCGTGCCATCCGTGATGGCCATGATGCGGCCGATGCCCTTGGACGCGATGGCGATGCGGCTCATCGACGAGTGCACGTGGTAGCCGTCGCAAATCAGCTCCGCGGCGACTTCATGGCGCGCGAGGACGGCGCCCGCCACGCCGGGCGCGCGGTGGGTGATCGGCGCCATGCGGTTGAAGAGATGCGTGGCGTGGCGAGCGCCGGCATCGATGGCCGCCATCGCCTCGTCCAGGCTGGCGCCGGTGTGGCCGAGCGAGACGCGATGGCCCGCCGTCACCAATGCGCGAACGAGGTCGATGCCGCCCGGCAGTTCCGGCGCGAGGGTGACGATGCCGACGTCAGCCCGGGCGTTCGCAATGACATCCAGGATGTCGCGGCCCGAGAAGTCGCCATCACCACGATCGGAGTGTCCGGCTTCAGCCGGACCTGGTAGCCGCAGACAGTCGGCCGGCTGGGCGCCGCGGTACTCGGGGTTGATGAAGTTGCTTTCGAGGTGCGCCGGCAGCACGCGCGCGCTCATCGGCGGCCGGTTCGCCCGCAGCGTGGCCACCTGTGTCAGAACGCCACGGAGCGCGTCGGGTGGACATGCGACCGTGGTTGGGCAGAAAGACGTGACGCCGTACTGCGGCAGAAACGCGGCGATCGCCGCCACGGGATCGCCCTCGTTCAGGGTGTCGTGCCCTTCCACGCCGTGCACGTGCACGTCGATGAACCCCGGTACGACGTAGCAGTCAGCCGCGTCCACGAGGGTGGCGCCGGGCGTATCGACTCGCGCTGTCGGCTCGACAGCCGCGATGCGCGCCCCTTCGATGATGAGTGACGCGCTGGTGAGAATCCGGTCCGGCAGGACAATGTCGCCGCCGGCAATCACGATCACGGCTGAATGGTCCCCGTCCCGGGCCAATCGACGTGAACGTGGAGCTTGCGGCCGTCGAGCGGCAGCACGTCCTGTCGAAAGAGCTCGGCGTCGAGGCGTGTCAGCAGCTTCATGTAGCCGTTCTCTTCCGGCGCCGTCATCACCAGGACGCCGCCGCTCTCCGAGAGCGGAAACTTGCGGTCATCCAGGTAGTCGCGATCGAAACTGATCAACGTCCGCCGCAGCTCCCGCGCCAGCCGATAGTGGTCGCCGTCGGGTGCGCGCCTCAGGTCGTCGTGTTCCATCACGAACAGGACGTCCCATTGAAGCTCGTTGCGCATGAAGGTGACGAGACCGGCGGGAATGTTGGCGTCGACGTAGACGCGCGGCTGTCCCGCGATTCGCGCCGCGTGGGCCCCGAGCTCCGAGGCGAGCGTGCCCATCAGCGATGCCGCTCCAGGTCGGGCATAGTGTCGGTCGCGTCTTCCGGCGCCGGACGATCGCGCCTGGCGGCGCGTGCTGCCTTCTTGAGCGCCGCCACCAGCTCGTCGCGCTTGTGGACGAGTTCCTTGCGCGGGCGCCTGCAGTAGGTGGACCCGACAACGTACTCGCAGAACAAGGGGAAGGCGATCGTCGAGTCGCAGTAGGCGACGACCGTATCGGGGAGGACGCCCGGGTTCACCTTGCCCCAGCTCACCGCTTCGGCAGGCGTCGCGCCTGACAATCCGCCCCACACGACCTGGTCGGTCGTGAGCTGGATGAAGAAATCGTTGCCCCCCTTCGGGATGCCGTAGACCTCCCACAGCGTCGGCTGGCCCTGCAGGTAGAAGTTCTTCGGCGACCCGCCGCCCAGGATGACGCAGCCGTTCTTCTTTCCCGCAAGGATGAACGCGCACACCTCGTTGACGTCCTTGTTGGGATCGATCATCAGGCGGCTGTCGTTCATCAGCTCGTGAAAGGCGACGTTCATGCCGATCGAGCTGTCCCCGGGCGACGAGGTATAGACAGGCACGCCGAAGGCAGCGGCGGCCGCGACGACCGAGTACTCCGCACACCCCGGCTGCCGCTCGAGCAGGTCGCGCCCCAGCGCGTAGTGCAGCTCCGCGGTCGACACCGGTCCGTTGGCGCCCCATCGGACGAGGAATTCCCTGATGTAGGCGTCTGTTTCGAGCAGGACCGTTGCCGGAAACAGGACGTCGTAAATCCGGATCACGCCTTCTTCGTACAGCTCCACGTCGTTGACGAAGGGCGATCCGCGATGCAGCGTGAAATTCAGCGCATAGTGCAGATCGTGATAGAGGTTCGCGCCCGTGCTGATGATGAAATCCACCAGCCCTCGCTCCATCAGTTCCACCATGCATCCGCCGAGGCCGGCCGGCGTCAGCGCGCCCGCGACCGTCAATCCAATGGTCGTGTCGTGCTCCGGCAGCAGCATTTTGTCTGTGAAAATCCGGCACGCTTCGCCGAGCCGCGCGGCGTTGAATGCCTGAAAACCGTCCTCAATCAATTGGCGGATATCGGCGCTGCCGCGGGGCCGGTAATAGCGGATTGGACGGCCGGAGAGGTAATCGGCGCGGCTTTTCTGCGGCGCGCCGGGAGCGCGGTGGGGCACGTCGCTAGCTTACCTTGACCAAAGGGCCCGCGGACCGTCAAGGTCCGCGCCGCCTGTCGGGTGAGCCCGGATCGGCCGATAGACGGGCAAAACTTCCGTGGACGAGATCACCACACTTCCCCGGCGCCCCGCGATCGGCCGGTCTGAACCCGCGTCGGACGAGGAATCGCGCTTTCGCAATCTTGTGCAGTCGCCGCTGCGCGCGGGGCTGCTCCGCTTTCTCAGCGCCCGCCCCGACGAGGCCTTCGAAGTCGACGCGCTCATGTCGACCTTCGGCCGCATGCGGCTCGACGTGGACAACTGCCTGAACGAGCTCGTGGAGTTCGGCGTCGCGCGCTGCCTGCCGGGACCGCCCCCGCGGTACCTCGCGCACCGTCCCGACGGGGATGCGATGGCGCGGCTGCTGGATACGTTCCTCGAGCGCCGCGCCGCCATCAGCACCGAAGACCAGGCGCCCTCCGTCCAGCGCTTCCGCGAAATGATCGGCCGCGACGAAAAAATGCTGATCGTGTTCGAGTGGATCCGGACCGCCGCCAAGTCCGACATTTCGGTCCTCATCCTGGGCCCCACCGGATCGGGCAAGGAAGTCGTGGCGCGGATGATTCACGAGCTGAGCCGCCGCGGGAAGGAACGGTTCCAGGCGGTGAACTGCGCCGCGCTGCCCGACACGCTCTTCGAATCGGAGCTCTTCGGCTATGAGAAGGGCGCCTTCACCGGCGCGCACGACCGCAAGCCGGGCCGGCTGGAGTTGGCCGACCACGGCACGCTGTTCCTCGACGAGATTGGCGACCTCTCGCTCGTCGCGCAGGCCAAGCTGCTGCGCGCCCTCGAGGATCGCCGCTTCGAGCGGCTTGGCGGCCAGAAAGCCGTGCACGTCGATTTCCGGCTGATCTCCGCCACCAACCGGCCGCTCGACTTGTTCGTGCGCGACGGCCGCTTCCGCGAGGACCTCTACTACCGCGTCAACGCGTTCGCGATCCGGCTCCCGTCGCTGCGCGAACGGCCCGTCGACATTCCGGTGCTCGCCTCGCGGTTCCTCGCGCGGTACTGCGCGACGAACGGGCTGCCGCTCGACGCGAAGACGTTCTCGGCCGAGGCGGTCCATCAGCTCCAGACATATCCGTGGCCCGGCAACATCCGCGAACTTGAGAGCACGGTGTCTCGCGCGGCGCTGTCGGCGCCGGGCCGTGTGATCCGCGACACCGACATCGAATTTCTCCATGCGCATGCGACGCCGGCGTCGTATGCGCCGCCGCGGCTCCCCACGCTGCGCGAAGCCGAGCGCGCCCACATCGTGCGGGCGCTGGAGACGGCCGCCTGGAACAAGAAGGAAGCGGCGCGGATCCTGGAAATCAGCCGCGGGACGCTCTATCGCAAGATCGTCGAATACGGCCTCGAACCCGACGCGAAGGTCACCCGGACCGGAACCTCCAGCTAGCATTCCCGTAGGTGCGGTGTGCTATCTCTGCACACTCTCTGCGCAGAATTGCATAGGGCCCCATCAATCTGCCGCGAAAACCATCGGCGGTAAACGGCAGCCCTTTTGCGACACGCACACCGCCCCGTCATGAAAACCCGCGTCACCATCATCTGGCTGCCGGCGCCCTCGAGGTGAGGGCGGCGCAGACGCAGCGACTTATCAGGGCCTCCCGATGATACGAAGGCCGTTCGCCGTCCGCGCAGGCGCGGGCAGCGCGCTTGCCATCTCCAGCGCGGCGCTCGCTGCGTCTGGCGCTGCGCTTGCGGCGTCCCTGTTGTCGGTGTCCGTGTTGTGGCTGGTGCCGATTGCCGCCGCCACGCTGTATCTCGTCTACCAGGGACATCTCGGACGGATCGAGGACGAGCGCCGCAACTGCCAGCAGATGGTGGATCTCCACCTCGCGACCATTGAAGCGCTCGCGGGCGCCATTGACGCCAAGGACCAGACCGGCCCGGATCACATCCGTCGCGTGCAGGCGTACGCGGCCGGCCTGGCACGCGCCCTGAGCATGACGGAAGACGAAGTGCAGGCTGTGAGGACCGCCGCGCTGCTGCACGACATCGGCAAGCTGGCGATCCCGGAACACATCCTCGCGAAGCCGGGGCCGTTGACCCCGGAAGAATTTCAAAAGGTGCAGATTCACCCGCAGGTGGGCGCCGAGATTCTCCGTTCGGTGCCGTTTCCCTACCCGGTCGCCCCGCTCGTCCTGAGCCACCACGAACGATGGGATGGCCGCGGGTACCCGTACGGCCTCAAGGAAGATGCAATTCCGCTCGGCGCCCGCGTGGTCGGCATTGCCGACTACTTCGTGGCGTTGACCTCGGATCGCCCGTACCACAAGGCGATCAGCCGCGAGGCTGCGGTCGTCCTGCTGCAGCAGGAAGCCGGCAAGGCGCTCGACCCGCGCGTCGTCGACGTCTTCGTGAGCGCATTGCCCCGCCTGGCGCTGGAGGCAGAAGCCGTTGAGCCGCCGGCCGCCGCGCCGCAGCCCCAGACGGACACGGCGCGGCTGCGCGTGGCGCAGTCATCCAGGGAGCCGCGCGCCTCGGTGTTCGACGATATCGCGCATGCGCACCGCGAGATCTACGCGCTCTACCAGATCTCGCAGGCCATGGGCACCAGCCTGGGCCTTGCCGACACGGTGTCGCTGGTCGCCTCGAAGCTGTCGAGCCTCGTGCCCTTCTCCGCCTGCGCGTTGTTCGTGTATTCAGAGTCGACCGAACGGCTGCACTGCCGCTTTGCCACGGGCACCGATTCGGAGCTGATGCAGCAGCTGGAAGTGCCGACGGGCCAGGGGCTCAATGGATGGGTCGCGCGCAACCGCCGGCCCCTCGTGAATGCGCGGCCGAGCGCCGACCTCGAGGCGATGGGCTCGAATGCGCCGACGGTGCTGCAGTCGGCGCTCGTCTGCCCGTTGATTGTCGGCGAGCGATTGATCGGGACACTCGCGGTGTACCACGTCGACCCGAGCTTCTATCGCGAAGACCATCGCCGGCTGCTCGAACGGGTCTGCGAGCAGGCCGGCGCCGTCGTCCAGAACTCGGTGATCTTCGAGCAGACGCAGGAAGATTCGCTCACCGATCCGCTGACGGGACTGCCCAACACGCGGTCGTTGTTCAACCATCTCACCCGCGAACTGGCCCGCGCGGAGCGCCTCACGTCGGAAGTGGCGCTTGTCGTGATGGATCTCAACGATTTCAAGGAGATCAACGACAGCTTCGGACACCAGTTCGGCGACATGGCGCTGCGCCAGGTGGCCAGCGTGCTCCGGACCACCATCCGGCCCTACGACATGTGCGTGCGGTACGCCGGCGACGAATTCATCGTCGTGCTGTCGGGGTGCGCGCGCGGCGAGGCGGAATTCAAGCGGGCGGAGCTGCAGAACGCCGTCGATGCCATCGTCATGGAGGCGCCCCCCGGCGAGCGCGTGACGCTGTCGATCAGCGCCGGGGTGGCCGTGTACCCCCACGACGGCGAGACCTACGAAACGCTGCTCGCGAAAGCGGACGGCCGCATGTACAGCGACAAGAGCGGCCGCAAGGGCGACACGACCCGGCGCTTCCCGGCGCCCAGCATCATCACGGGCGACCGCGCGTCGTAGGGGCCGAGCTTGCTCGGCCCACACGTTACGGGCCGACCAAGGTCGGCCCCTACAGTTTCTTCTTCCCTTCTCCCGAATCGCCTTCCAGCAGGTTCGGCAGCGCGGAGCCCGCGGACGGCGCAAGCACGCCCGTCTTGACGTAGGTCAGCAGCTTGTCGCGCGTGTCGATGATGTCGAGGTTGCGCATCGTGAGCTGGCCGATGCGATCCTGCGGCGAGAACATCGACTCGCCCTTCTCCATCGTCAGCCGCTCCGGCTTGTAGGTCAGGTTGGGGCTGCGCGTGTCGAGTATCGAGTAGTCGTTGCCGCGGCGCAGCTCGAGCACCACCTCGCCGCTGATCATCCGCGCCACCCAGCGCTGCGCTTCGGTGCGCAGCATCATCGCCTGCGGGTCGAACCACCGGCCCTGGTACAACAGCCGGCCCAGCCGCCGGCCGTTGTCGCGGTACTGCTCGATGGTGTCTTCGTTATGAATCCCCGTGACGAGCCGCTCGTAGGCGATAAACAGCAACGCCAGGCCCGGCGCTTCGTAGATGCCCCGGCTCTTGGCTTCGATAATGCGGTTCTCAATCTGGTCGCTCATGCCGAGGCCGTGGCGGCCGCCGATCCGGTTCGCCTCCAGAATCAACTCGACGGGATCCGTGAAGGTCATGCCATTCAGCGCGACAGGCTGCCCTTCGTCGAAACGGATCGTCACTTCCTCCGGCCTGATGGCGACGTCCTCGCGCCAGAACCGGACGCCCATGATGGGGTCGACGATCCGGATTCCGGTATCGAGCCGCTCGAGGTCCTTGGCTTCGTGCGTCGCGCCGAGGATGTTGGAGTCGGTCGAGTAGGCCTTCTCGGCGCTCATCTTGTACGGCAGGCCCGCGCGCCGCATGTACTCGGACATCTCCGCGCGCCCGCCCAGCTCGTCGATGAACATCTGGTCGAGCCACGGCTTGTAGATGCGCAGGTCCGGGTTGGCGAGCAGGCCGTACCGGTAGAACCGCTCGATGTCGTTCCCCTTGAACGTGCTGCCGTCGCCCCAGATGTGGACGTCGTCCTGCTTCATCGCCATGACGAGCATCGTGCCGGTGACGGCGCGGCCGATGGGCGTGGTGTTGAAGTACGGAACGCCCGCGGTGGAGATGTGGAAGGCGCCGCACTGCAGAACCGCGAGCCCTTCGGCGACGAGCTGCGCGCGGCAATCCACCAGGCGCGCCTTCTCCGCGCCGTACTGGAGCGCGCGCTTCGGGATCTCGTCGTAATCGGGTTCGTCCGGCTGGCCGAGGTTGGCAGTGTACGCGTACGGGATCGCGCCCTTGGCGCGCATCCAGTGAAGGGCGGCGCTCGTGTCGAGCCCGCCGGAAAAGGCAATGCCGACCCTCTGGCCGATGGGAACGCTCTCGAGAATTTTCGACATCAGGCTGCGGGGGAATGGGTGAGTCTTCACCGACGCGGCGGTCGGATCGCGCCAAGCACCATTGGGAGCGGCCGAAGTCTCCGCTTCATCGGATCAAGGATCAGACCAAGCGATCCAAGAGACACCGTTCCCAGCAGCGCCGCATCATCCTGCTCGCCAAAGATGACCGGCGATGCAGCCCGCTGGCCATCGATGACGAAGATGCCGTCACCGATTCGGCGGGCAATTTCGATGCCGTCGGCCAGCATGAATGTTCGCGAGCTGTGCGCGCGAATCCCGAGGCGGCGTAGTGTTGCCGTGGGCACGACCGAATAGACGGCGCCCGAGTCCACCAGGAACCGGAAGCCGACCGTCTTCGTCGGCCTCGCTGGGTTCGCGATACGCGCTCGAACGTGCGTCAGACCCATGTGCCTATCGTAACGCCTCCAGCATGCGGGTCGTGGCTATAATCCCACGCAGCGCTGACCATATGCCCCTTCCATCCGGGATGCGTCTCGGCCGGTATGAAATCCAGTTCGCCCTCGGGGCCGGCGGCATGGGCGAGGTGTATCGCGCACGAGACACCGAGCTGCATCGCGACGTGGCGATCAAAGTGCTGCCGGAGGTCTTTGCCGCCGATGCCGATCGCCTGGCACGCTTCAAGCGCGAGGCGCAGGTCCTGGCCTCGTTGAATCATCCCAACATCGCGGCGATCTACGGCATTGAAGAGGCCAATGGCGTGCGCGCGCTCGTGTTGGAGCTGGTCGAGGGACCGACGCTCGCCGACCGAATCGCGCAGGGCCCAATCCCGCTGGAGGAGGCCATCCCGATCACCAGACAGATCGCCGACGCGCTGGAAGCTGCCCACGATCAGGGCGTCATCCACCGCGATCTCAAACCGGCGAACGTCAAGGTTCGACCCGACGGAGCGGTGAAGGTGCTGGATTTCGGACTGGCCAAGGCGTTCGATCGGAGCGCGCCGGCGGCCGGCGTCTCGCAGGCTCCGACCATCACCTCACCGGCGATGACGGGGATGGGGATCATTCTCGGAACAGCGACGTACATGGCGCCGGAGCAGGCTCGGGGCCGCGCGGTCGACAAGCGGGCCGACATCTGGGCCTTCGGATGCGTGCTCTTCGAGATGCTGACCGGCCGGCGTGTATTTGAGGGCGAGGACGTCGCCGAGACGATCGGCGCCGTCATTCACAAGGAACCCGATTGGAACGCGCTGCCGGCCGATACACCGTCGTACGTGAGGACGCTGCTTCGTCGATGCCTGCAGAAGGATCCGAAGAAGCGTCTGCCGCACATCGGCCTCGCGCGTATCGAGATCGACGACTACACGGCAGAACCAATGGGGGCAGCGCCGGCCGCAGCCGCGGCAGCGCCGCAGCAACTGTGGGGTAATGCCCGGCTCGCGTGGTTTGTCGCCGCAGTTGTCGCTGTCGGGACAATCGCGTTGGAAGTCACGCAATATCTCACGCGCCAGATCGTCGATACGCCGACGATTACTCGCACCTCCATCCTTCCACCGCCAGAGGTCTCGGTCACTGGCGGCGGTGCGCCGGGCTTGCGGTTCGCGCTGTCGCCGGACGGCCGTGCACTCGCGTTCCTGGGACGCGGCACTGATAGCCGCGTCCAGCTATGGATACGGCCGATTGATGCAATGACCGCGCAGCCCCTGGCGGGGACCGACGGCATTGTCGCGGCAACGTGGTCACCGGACAGCCGGTTTCTCGCGTTTGTGGCGGATGGGCGACTCCGGAAGATTAGCGCGTCTGGTGGGTCCCCGATGACGCTTGCAGAGACGGCCAACAACACCGGGCTCGCCTGGAGTGCGGAGGATGTGATTCTGTTCGCGCCGGGCCGAGGCGCGCTTTTCCGCGTGCCCGCGTCAGGCGGCACACCGTCGCAGGTGACGACCCTCGACAGCGCAGTCGGGGAGACAGGCCACTGGCATCCTTCGTTCCTGCCGGACAACAGGCATTTTCTGTATTCGGCGATAGGCAGTACGTCGGCGCCTGGCGAGGCCCGGGCCGTGTACATCGGGTCCCTGGATGCTGCCGAGACGCCACGGATGCTGCTGCAAGGCGGTGGTTCGAACCCCAAGTACGCGTCGGGCCACGTCTTGTTCCTGCGAGATGCCACGCTCATGGCGCAACCGCTGGACCTCGGTCGCCTGGCGCTTACGGGCGAAGCGGTTCCCATTGCCGAGCCAATCGTCGTCGGGGGAAACACCAGGAGCATGGGGGCGTTCTCGGTATCGCAGACGGGCGTACTTGTCTACCAGACGGGCCCAGCCGATCTAGGGATTCGCTCGCAACTTGTTTTGTACGACCGCGACGGGAAACAATTCGGCACTGTCGGAGAGCCGGCGGACCAGATGAATATCGAGCTGTCGCCAGACGGCACTCGCGTACTGGCGAGCCTGCTCGACCTGACGAGGCGCGCGCGCGACCTCTGGATTTATGACATCCGTCGCAACGTCCGCAGCCGCTTCACCTTCGACGCGGCGGACGAACTGAATGCGGCGTGGTCGCCGGACGGCAATCAGGTCGTCTTCAATTCGCGCCGACGGAGCCGATTTGATCTCTTTCAGAAAGCGGCAAACGGCACCGGCGACGAAGAGTTGGTCCTCGCGGATGATCAGGACAAGTACCCATTCAGCTGGTCCGACGGTGCAATCGCATACTTGAATACTGCGGGGACTGGCGGGAGGACGGGATCGAATATCTGGACGCTGCCAACCACCGGCGATCGCAAGCCAGTTATTTTTCTTGGAACCGAGTTCGAGGAACGCGCGCCACAGCTCTCTCCTGACGGCCGCTGGCTCGCGTACTCGTCGAACGAATCAGGCCGGTTCGAAATCTATGTGACGTCGTTTCCAGGCCGTAGCGGCAAATGGCTCGTATCTATCGCGGGCGGGATGAGTCCGCGTTGGCGACGAGACGGCAAGGAACTCTTCTATCTGTCCACGGACAATACGTTGATGGTTGCGCCGGTCTCCAGCGAAGGAGCGGCATTCCAGATAGACTCGGTGCGGCCGCTCTTCGAAGTCCGCCCACGACTGATTTCGTTTGGTGGTTTCGCCGGATATCCCTACGATGTCTTCCCGGACGGACAACGTTTCATGGTGAACACACTGCTCGAGGAATCGGAGGAGACATCGTCGGAACCCATCACGCTGCTCGTCAACTGGCCGGCGCTGCTGAAGCGATAGCGGCGATCGGAACTGTCGGGGTCACGGCATGACTTCCAACGGGTAATGCCGGTGCCCGCGGCGAACTCGATATGTCTCGAAATCCCTTCGATCCACGGTGAACACTTTTCGCGTCTGCAGCGATTCCGCGGCGGCAATCAGGGACGCGTCTGCAAGGTCCATCGGATGGTCGGCGTACTGCTCCATCAACTCAAAAGCTCGCACGAGGGATGTTCGATCGAAGAACCAGACCGACAGGCCACCGCTGACAATGAATTCGCGAAGACGATCGGAGCCGGGGCTCTCGGGTCCGAGCATATGAAAGGCCTTCGTCAACACAGGCAGTGTGGTTTGGATCGGTTCACCAAAGCTCTTGAGGGTCTGGACGCAGCGTTCATGCTGGCCGTTCATCGGATCGGACAACGCCACCAACGGGCTGGCGTCCACGAGAATCATCGGCCAAGTTTCTTCTTCAAGGCCTGCCTGACCCCGCGCCGAGTCTCGGTCGACGGCGCCTTCGCATAACCGCCCGGCCCCAGATCGAGCTTCCGATACACGTCGTAGGGCGTCCGCGTCGCCTCATGCCTGACACGCTCCTGAAGGGATCGAAGCCCGCGTTTCAGGGCTTCGGAAATCGGCAGCCCCGTTCGAACGACCTGAACAACCCGAACGCTGGAGTACACTTCCGGTTCGTGTCGGTTTTCACCGTACCGATCGCCGGCCTGGCCGCGTCCACGCCGCGGTCGCGCCTGGTCAGCCTCGATATCACCGGCCAGGCGTTCGCATTCGAGCCAGGGAACGCCGTGATAGTCGGACAGCACGGACAAAGCGAGCGCCGTCCCTACTCGATCGCCTGCTCAGCGGAACAGGCAGCCGAAACGCAGCGGCTCGAACTCCTCATCACTGTCGAGGGCAACGGCGGCCTCGGTTCTCACCTGGGGACTGGGGCGCCGGGAACCCTTGTCGACGTCGAAGGGCCCATCGGCACGTTCACGCTGCCGCGGGTGCCATCGGAAGGACGGCTGCTGTTCGTCGCCGGCGGCACGGGCATCGCACCGCTGCGTTCGATGCTGGATCACACGCTGCGGCGGCCCCCCGGACCGCGCATCTCGTTGCTGTACAGCGCGCGGCGCGGCGATGAGTTCGCGTTTATCGATGAACTGCAGCGGCACGCGGCGAAGGGGAGCATCGAGCTGCACCAGACCGTGACCCGGGATGAGAGCTCCGCCTGGTCCGGCCAGCGCGGCCGGATCGGGCGGTCTCATTTCGAAGCGGTGCTGCACGACCCCGGCGGGACGTTCTGCGTCGTCTGCGGGCCCGAGCCGCTCGTGAGCGAGTCGGTGGGCACGCTCAAGGCCCTTGGCGTACCGGATGTTCAGATCCGGACCGAGCAGTGGGGCAAGTAGTTACTCGGGAATTACCTGCAGCGCGTCCTTCACTTCCGCGACGCCGTTGACGCTGCGCGCGAGGGCGATCGCCTGATCGCGTTCCGCCTGGCTCTTCACCCGGCCCGAGAGCGTGACGACGCTCTTGAACGTGTCGACGTCGATCCGCAGGCCGCCCACGGCGGGATCGTTGAGCATCGCGGTCTTCACCCGCGTCGTGATCGTGGTGTCGTCGATCGCCTCGCCGACGGTCTTGCCGCACGCCATCGTCGACAACGCCAGGACCAGCGCGACGACAGGCACCTTCCAGCCGCTGAGCTTACGCATGTAGTTCCTCCAGTTCGTGGCTAGTGGATAGTGGTTGGTGGGCAAACCACCATCCACGAACCGCTAACCACTAACCGGGTAAAGCAACCTACATGCCCGTGATATGGAATCCGCAATCGACCATCAGCACTTCACCGGTAACGCCTTTGCCTGCGTCACTCAGCAGAAATGCCGCGGCCTCACCCACCTCGCCGGCTTCGACGTTGCGGCGAAGCGGCGCCCGCTCGCGATAGACGCCGAGGATATTTGAGAAGCCCGATATCCCTGACGCCGCCAGTGTCTTGATCGGCCCGGCTGAAATCGCGTTGACACGGACGTTCTTCGGTCCAACGTCCGCGGCCAGGTACCGGACGGTCGCTTCGAGCGCCGCCTTGGCGACGCCCATCACGTTGTAATTCGGGAAGACACGTTCACTGCCGAGGTAGGTCAACGTCAGCACGCTCCCGCCGCCGCGCTTCTCCATCAACGGCAGCGCGCCGCGGGTCAGCGCAATCAGCGAATACGCCGACACGTCGAGCGCGACCCGGAAACCCTCGCGTGACGTGTTCGAGAAGGGCGCGGACAGTTCCTCACGCGGGGCATATGCCGCACCGTGCACGACGAAGTCGAGACCCCCGAATTCCTGATCGACTCTTGCGAAGACCGCATCAATGTCGGTATCAGAAGCGACGTCGCACGGCAGGACGAGCGCGGGCTCGCCAAGTCCCTGCGACAGCTCGTTGACGTGCTCTTCGAAGCGGCCCTGGTAGGTGAGCGCGAGGCGCGCGCCCCGCTTTGCGGTGGCCTGGGCGATCGCCCAGGCGATCGACCGCTTATTGGCCACGCCGACGATCAGGCCATGCTTGCCGGCGAAATCGGACAACCGCTACCGCCCGCGTTTGCGTCCGCCGCCGCCGCGCCCCGCGCCCTGCCCGGGAGGGCGATTGCCGCGCGGTCCGCCGGGATGCCCCGGACGATTGCCGCCGCCCGGCCGTCCCTGCCCGGACCCTGGCCGCTCGCCGTCGGATCCGTGGCGCGGTCCGCCGAATCGCTGCTGCGAGCCGCCGCCGCCACCCCCCTGGGCCCGCATAGGACGACGGCCGTGGCCGAAACGCGAGCCGGGCTTGTTGCCGTCGAACTCGCGGCCGCCGCGGCCACCCTGCTGGCGAATGGTGAAGTCGGGCTCCTTGCGCTCGGGGGACTGGCCCTCGGGGCGCGGCAGCGTCGCGCGAATCAACCGGCGATGCACCGGCCCGTCTTCCTCAGGCGAAGCAGCTGCAACGGGGACTGCGTCTGCATTGGCACTTTCAGCAGCATCTGTCCCGGGATTGTCACCAGCCGCAGGTGGCTCGACGAATGTGCCGGGTGCTGCGTCGCCGGTACCGGCCTCGGTGCCCGCCGCCTCTTCGATCGGCTCGTTTTCCTCAGCCGCCGCGCGTGGACGCAGGATGCCTTCTGGAGGCCCGCCGGCCATGGCGTCGGCGCGCTTGCGGCGCGGCGGAGGCACCCTGGCCGCCTTGTACTCGTGGTCCGCGTCACACGTCGTACAGCGCGTCTGCTTCACCTGGTCATCAATCATCGCCACGACGGCGTGATTGGTAATGCGGCGCTCGCGCGGGCAATAGTCGTCCAGAATGTCACCGAGCCGAAGCCGGCGTTGCTGCATCAAACTCTCCGGAGCCGTTCCTTTCAGGTGGGATGAGGAAAGGTGTAGGCAGTCGGCAGTCTAACAAATCAAATCCCAAATCCCAAAACCCAAATCCCAAACCCATCCGCCCCGGGATTCCCTTGGGATTTGGTCATCGGGATTTGGGATCTTTGAGCCACCCTCGACACTCTTCCAGGGCCTCCCGCACGGCCGCAGGATTGGTCGATTGGGGCGTCCGCCGGGCCTGGACCGAGGCGAGCGCCGTGGCGGCGCGCGGCGCATCCTCGCCGAACATGTCGCTCGCCTCGCGCCATTCTTCGAGCGTCAGCGCGCTGAAATCGCGCCCCTCTGTCAGCAGCCGCCGGACCATCGCGCCGACGACTTCGTGCGCGCGCCTGAACGGCATCCCGCGCGACACCAGGTAGTCGGCGACGTCGGTCGCCAGCAGCAGGCCCGACGCCGCCCGCTCGGTGCGGTCGGCGTTCAGCGACAGGCGTGCGACCACCGCGTGGGCGGCCGCGACCGAGGCGGACAGCGTGGCCTCGGCGTCGAAGACGGCTTCCTTGTCCTCCTGCAAATCCTTGTTGTAGCCGCTCGGCAATCCTTTCATCGTGACGAGCCAGCCGGTGAGCCGGCCGATCGCGCGTCCTGTCTTTCCGCGCACGAGCTCGAGCGGGTCGGGGTTCTTCTTCTGCGGCATCATGCTGCTGCCGGTGGCCGACGCGTCTGCGAGATCGAAGAAGCCGTGCTCCTCGCCTGTGAAAATCACCAGGTCCTCGGCCATCCGGCTGAGATGCACCATCGCCACCGAGCAGGCATACAGGAACGACGCCACGAAGTCGCGATCGGACGAGGCGTCCATGCTGTTGCGGACGGTCCGGGAAAAGCCGAGGGCGCGCGCGAGCTTCGCGGTGTCGACCGGATAGCTGGTACCGGCCACCGCCCCCGAGCCGAGCGTGAGCGCGTCGGCTTCGTCGGCCGCCGCTGCGAGCCGCGCGTGATCGCGCCGCAGCGCGGCGGTATGCGACAGGAAGTAGTGGGCGACGAGCACGGGCTGCGCGCGGCGGAGGTGCGTGTAGGACGGCATCAGCGCCGTTCCTGCGCGCTCGGCCTGGTCGGCGCAGGCGGCCACGAGCGCCGCGATGCCGCGCTGGAGCGCGGGAATGCGGCGCCGCAGGTACAGCCGCAGGTCGAGCGACACCTGCTCGTTCCGCGAGCGGCCGGTGTGCAGACGCCGGCCGGCGTCGCCGATCCGTTCGATGAGCTTGCGCTCGACGAAGCTGTGAATGTCCTCGTCGGGTCCGGACACGAACGCCGGATCGCGCTTCCCTTCCTCGAGAATGGCTTGCAGCGCGGCCACGATTGCGGCCGCATCGGCGGCGGCCACCACCCCCGCGGCGCCGAGCGCCTCCGCCCACGCGATGCTGCCGGTGATGTCGTCTTCGAACAGTGCGCGGTCGAACCCGAAGGAGACGCCGAAGTCGAATGCGGCGGGGTCGGGCGTGCCGTCGAACCGGCCGGACCAGAGCGTCATGGCCGCGGCGCAGCGCCGTCAAAGGCGGCGGCGCTTGTCCACCGAAGCCTCGGCGAAGGTGGGTGGTCGAGCGCGGCCGCCTCCGACGTGTGCAGCGTGCCCTTGAACAATTTGATGCGGACCGATCCGGTCACCTGGTCCTGCACGCCGGCATTCAGGGCGTCCATCGTCTCGCGTTCGGGGCTGAACCAGAGGCCGTCCGCGATCAGGTCGGCATATGCGGCGGCGCGCTGCTGCTTGGCGCGCACGACGTCCGCCGGCAGGACCGACGACTCGAGCGCCGCCTGCGCCGCGTGCAGGACCACGGCGGCCGGCGCTTCGACGCACGAGGCGGTCCGCCCGCCGGCCGCCTCGATCCGGCCGACGCCGTGATGACCCGCAATGATGGACACGCTTTCGATCAGCTCGGTCATGCTCATCGGCACGCCGTTCACGGCCGCCGGCACGCCACGCTCGAAGGCGATCTCGACGCAGGCGGGCGTATCGGGTGCGTCTTCGGGCGATTTCGTCAGCCTGTAGCTGTTGCCCTGCCGTCCCCACAGGTTCTCGTCCATGCGGGACCGGTCGATGACGTCCCGCGCGTCCTCAATGGCCGCCACCTCTGCGAGCTTGCAGACCACGAGCGGGCCCGCGAGCGCTGCCGCCATCGGGTCGCGTCCGTGCTGGAGCGCTCCGGCCTGCAGCGACGGCAGGACGAAGTCGCGGGCGAATTCCTCCCGGGCGTCGATCACGTGCGCTCGCGCGGCGCCGGCGGCCAGCGCGCGGTCCCGAATCTCCTCGAGATCGCGGCCCGAGCCGAGGTCGAGCGTCAGCGTGACGATCTCGGCCTGGTGCGCGTTCGCCAGCGACGGGATGGACGCAGCGGTCTCGAAATCGCCCGAAAAGGCGAGGACAATGCGTTCCTTCACGGTTTCTGGGTACGTCCTTCCCGCATCATTGCCGGCCGCTCCGCTCCACTGTGCGCCAGGCAATTCATAAACGAAATTCGCAAAGAAGCTTTGCGTGACATCAAAGGCTGACAGCCCGCGCTCGTGTTCGCCCAAGTACGCGGTGCGATCCGCTTCTCTAAAATCCGTGCTTCCGGTAAAGGTCGAGCTGTCGTCGATGCTCTTCGAGTAGGTATAGGAACCTTGGATCTGAAACCCGCGGCGGAAGCGCTTATTGACGCTGACTCGCAGAGCATTATAAATCGAGCCGCCATCGGTGAGGCGCCAGCGCATCCGGCCCAGGTAGGGATTCAGGGTCACCGGCAGCGAAGCAATCCGGATAAACCGCCGGCCATTGATGGTGGTGGCCGGGGGCGCGTTCAGATTCAGGTTCCCGCGGACCAAATGCGTGCCGCGAGTCCCGGCATAGCCCACTTCCAAGCTGGTGTCGGAGGAAAGTTGCTGCTGGATATCCATGCTCCACTTG
>Ga0209640_10000270_pt1 | contig 39151 bp, 37 predicted proteins | sample RifCSP10_1_FD_184018 | JGI IMG/M metagenome (GOLD analysis project Ga0209640, IMG submission 184018) | Soil microbial communities from Rifle, Colorado - Rifle CSP2_sed 10_1 (SPAdes) (version 2) | ecosystem: Environmental > Terrestrial > Deep subsurface > Rock core/Sediment | place: Rifle... | reverse complement strand
TCGCAGGGGCGGCGCTCGCAAGCGAGCCAAGGAGCGAGCCGCGCAGGAATGAATATCGAGATGGGGTCAGACTTAAGTCTGACCCCATCACAGTCTCCATACGGACAAGCGGCGAGCCCGCAGGATCGCGCAGCGAGCGTCGTCAGCCGGGCGCGGAGGCCGGCTCTAGCCCCAGAAAGTGCTGCGCACTTTCTGGGGACCCCGGAAAGATGGCCCGCCGGGAGTGGCCGGCGGCCTGCGATCGCTAGGACTCGCCGAGGTAAGCCTTGCGGACTTGCTCGTTCTGGCGAAGAGCCGCGGCGGAGTCCGCGAGCGCGACGGTGCCTGTCTCGAGCACGTATCCGCGATGCGCGACCTCGAGCGCCATCAGGGCGTTCTGCTCGACGAGGAGCACAGGCGTCCCCTGCCGATTGATCTCCACGACGATCTCGAAGATCCGCTCGACGAAGATCGGAGCGAGGCCCATCGACGGCTCGTCGAGGAGGAGCAGGGAGGGCCGCGCCATCAGTGCCCGACCCATTGCGAGCATCTGCTGCTCCCCGCCCGAGAGCGTGCCCCCCCTCTGCGCCTTGCGCTCCTCGAGGCGCGGGAACAGTGTGAAGACGCGCTCGATGTCCTCGTCGAACTCGGCGCCCTTCTTTCGCTGGTACGCGCCCATCTCGAGGTTCTCGAGCACGGACATGCGCGAGAAGATGTGCCGGCCCTCCGGCGACTGCGAGATCCCCATCTTGACAATCGTGTGGGCAGGGCGCTCCGTGATGTCCTCGCCGCGGAACGTGATCGTGCCGCTGCGCGGGTGGTTGAGCCCGTTGATGGAGCGAAGCGTCGTGGACTTTCCGGCCCCATTCGCCCCGATCAGCGTCACGATCTCCCCTTCTCGGACACTCAGCGAGATGCCCTTGAGCGCATGGATCGTCCCGTAGTAGGTGTGGACGTCCTTCAGTTCGAGAAGCGTCTTCGCGCCGTCGGCGTTCACGCGGTCGCCGCCTTCCCGAGGTAGGCCTCGATCACGCGCGGGTCGTGCTGCACCTCGGACGGCGTCCCCTCGCTGATCTTCTCCCCGTAGTCGAGCACGCTCACACGGTCGGAGACGCCCATCACGACCTTCATGTCGTGCTCGATCAGGAGCACGGTCAATTCTCTCTCGTCGCGAAGCCGGCGGACGAACTCGATGAAGTCCGCCGTCTCCTGGGGGTTCATCCCCGCCGTCGGCTCGTCGAGGAGGACCAGCACGGGCTCGGCCGCCAGAGCCCGTGCGACCTCGAGGCGCCGCTGGTCTCCGTAGGGGAGGTTCTTCCCGTACTCGTCGAACTGGCGCGCGGCGAGGCCGGAGAACGCGAGTAGCTCCCGGGCGCGCGCTTCGGCGGCCTCCTCTTCTCGCTTCAGCCGCGGCGTCCGCACGATGGAGGCCAAGACGCCGCCCTTGAGACGGCTGTGCATCGCCACCTGTACGTTCTCGATCGCCGTCATGTTGTGGAACAGGCGGATGTTCTGGAACGTCCTCGCCATCCCGAGCTTCGTCACCTTGTGCGGCGGCAGGCCGGTGATCCGCTCCCCGTGGAAGAACACCTCGCCGGAGGTCGGCTTGTAGACGCCGGTGAGGACGTTGAAGAGCGTCGTCTTGCCCGCGCCGTTGGGGCCGATCAAGCTCACGATCTTCCCGGTGGGGATCGTGAAGTCGACGTCGTTCACGGCGACGAGGCCGCCGAACTCCTTGCGCACGGTCTGTGCCTCGAGCAGGTACTTCTCGTCCGTCACGATTCACCCTCGCGCCGCACGTCGTAGAGGTCGTCGTAGACGTCGGGCTCCGGGAAATCCTCCGCCTCGTGCAGCTCCGCCTTGCGGCGCGCGCTCGGGATGAGGCCCTCGGGGCGCAGCAGCATCATGCTCACGAGCAGCAGCCCGAAGATGAGCGTCTTGTACCTCGGGATGTCGACCGTCTGATCGATCCCGACGAGATCGATGCCGTTGTTGATGCCGTCTCCTATCTTCTCGAGTCCCTTGAAGTTGAGGTACTCGAGCACGAGGGCGCCGAGCATGACGCCGTAGATGTTCCCCATTCCGCCCACGACGACCATGACAAGGACGAGGATCGAGATTGCGAACGAGAAGCTCGTCGGGAAGACGGAGCCGATGAACGAGCCGTAGTACGCCCCGACGATCCCGCCGAAAATGGCCCCGATGCCGTACGCCCAGAGCTTCGTCCGCATGAGCGGCACGCCCATCGCCGATGCCGCGATCTCGTCCTCTCGGACGGCGACCCACGCCCGACCCATCTTCGACCGCTCGAGGCGGCGGATCACGAACACGGTGACGAGCACCATGAAGACGATCGTGAAGTACCACGGCTTGAGCTCGATACCCGAGAAGCGCTCGGGGAAGACACCCGCGGTGAGCGAGTCGAGGTTCTCGCCAAAACCTGGCCGGTCGAGGCTGCGGACTCCGCGCACACCGTTCGTGAGATTGACATTGGTGAAGTCGATGAAGGGAGGCGAGCCCTGGACGCCGCCCGGCACCGGCAACTTGTCCGCGTTGCGGAAGACGTCGGGAATGATCTCGCCGAACCCGAGCGTCACGATCGCCAGGTAGTCCCCCCGGAGGCGGAGCGTTGGCCAGCCGATGATCACACCCGCGATCGCCGTGATCACCCCTCCGAGGAGGAGGATGAGCCACATGTTGAGGTGGATCCCGTGCGCCCCCTCGGTCGCGTTCGAGAGGAAGTGGAACTCGGTGCCGGAGAACTTGTCGGACGCGAACCAGCCGACCGTGTACGCACCGAGTGCGAAGAAGGCGACGTATCCCAGATCGAGCAGGCCCGCGAACCCGACGACGACGTTCAGCCCGAGGGCGAGCATCACGTACACGATCATGAAGATGACCACGTCGAGCTTGAGCCCCAGGGCGTCGAGGGTCACGTAGCTGAACGGCCAGAGGTCGAACCAGAACGGGTACGTCAGGGCGACGGCGAGGAGCGCCCACGGGAGCCACCGCTCCCAGCTCGCGAGAACGCCTGCCACCCGCGCGCGGACGCCGGTGGGCTCCGCGCTCGTCACTGGCCCTCCGGGGTGCGCTCGCCGAGCAGGCCCGACGGGCGGAAGACGAGGATAAGGATGAGGATCACGAAGATGACGGTGTACGTCCAGCGGGCGTCGCCGAAGCCGTCGTTGTAGGCGGAAATGAGCCCGATCAGGACGCCTCCGAGGACGGCGCCGCTGAGATTGCCGATACCACCGAGCACGGCGGCCGTGAAGGCGATCAAGCCGAGCCGGAACCCGAGTTGGAAGTACGTCGTCCCGATGTACAGCGCGTAGACGACGCCGCCGGCACCGGCGATCGCACCGCCGAGCGCGAACGTGAACGAGATCGTGCGGTCGACGCTGATGCCCATCATCGCCGACGCATCGCGGTCCTGGGCGGTCGCGCGCATCGCCTTGCCGGGCTTCGTCCTCTGCACCAGCACCGTCAGAGCGACCAGCACCGGGATCGTGATCAGGAGGACCATCAGGTCCCTCACCGTGTAGTAGGGCACGTCGCCGAAGTCGAGCAGCGTGCCGTCCTCCCCGATGAGAACGGTGTCGGGGATGAGCTGCGGGATGGCGATGCGCCCCTCGCCCTTCCACGAGAGGCCGATGCCCTGGAGGATGAAGGAGAAGCCGATCGCCGTGATCAACGGCGCCAGTCGCGGCTGGTTCCGTAGCGGCTTGTATCCGATCCTCTCGATGGCCACGTTGACCGTCATGCAGAACACGATCGAGAGGACGAGGGCCATCGCGATCGCGTAGGTCTTCTCCGCAGCCGAGGAGTCGACGCTCGCCGCCGTGCCGAGCGGGATCGAGATCGTGAAGAAGAGGAGCGGGATCTGGAACGACCCGTCAGCGAAGATCGACTGCGTCTGGAGCGTCCCCAGCATGAAGTTGTCGCCGTGGGCGAAGTTGATCAGCTCGATGATCCCGTAGACGAGCGTGTAGCCGAGTGCCACGAGGGCGTAGATCATTCCGTTGGAGAGGCCGATGACCGTGACCTGCGCGAAGCGCTCGGGCTCGTCGACGGCCGACGAGATCAGCCAGTAGCCGAGGCCGAGCAGGATGAGCGCGCCAAGGATCCAGCGCAGGAGATCCGAGGGCGCCGGGCGTCGGTGGACTGCGACGGGTGAGGGGACCGGGATCTCTGTCACCGAGGGAAACCGGTGGGGGGGCGGGCTACACCGCCCCCCCACCTCTGTCTGTCGTCGTTAGGAGACAGCCAGGGACTTGTCCCAGACCCACGTCTTCTGGGCACCGTCGGCCTTGAACAGCTGCTCCGTCCCGGCAGCCGGATCTCCGTCGGCGTTGAACGACATCGGTCCCGTGGCGGTGTCGGTCAGGTCGGTCTCGAACAGCTTCGCGATGATGTCCGCCCGCGTCCCGTCGGAGCGAGCGATCGCGTCGAGCACGACCTGCATGGCCGAGGCGGCGTACAGGGTGTACACCTGGATGTTCGCATCGACTCCGATCTTGTCCTGGAACCCGGTGACGAACTCGGCCCCTGCCCCGGTGATCTGGCTTGCGGGCAGCGTCGGAGCGGTGCCGTAGGCGCCGTTGACGTTCTCAGCGCCTGCGTCGGTGAACAGCGAGTCGAGCACGAAGCCGTCCGTCACGAGCAGCTTCACCTGCTCGTTGTCGCCGAGAACGGAGACCTTGTCCTTGACGAGCTGCCCGCCGTTGTTCGGCGAGACGCCGCCGATGTAGATCGCGTCGGCTCCGGTCGCCTTGATCTTCGTCATCAGGGCGGTGTAGTTCGGCGCGTCCTTGTCCCAGCCCTCGTGACCGGCGACGGTCAGTCCGATCTCCTTCGCCGCATCCTCGAACGCATCGGCGACACCCTTCCCGTAGAGCTCCTTGTCGTCGAGGATGAAGACGCTCGTGGCGCCGAGGTCGTTCTTCAAGAAGTCGGCGCCGACCTTGCCCTGGAAGTCGTCGGAGGCGACGACCCGGAGGTAGTTTCTCGAGCCGCTCGGGTAGTACTTGTCCGGCTCACCCGCCTCGGTACCCGGGGCGTCGTGCGTCAGACCGGCGTACGTGTTCGCCGGGCTCACCATCGCGAGACCCGCCTCGTTGAGGATCGGGATCTCGATCGCGGCGCAGCCCGAGTTGTAGGTGCCGATGTTCGCGACGATCGAGTCGTCGTCGGCATACGTGCGTGCGTTCGACGCGCACGTGGCCTCGTCCCAGTTGCCGGTCGACGCGATCGCGTCGTCGAACGACTCGTACTCGATCGTGTAGTCGCCGGCCTTGTTCTCGGCCAGCTCGAGCACGTACTCGATTGCCTCGACCATCTGCCCCGACTGCACGAGGTTGGATCCCTGCAGCGGCAGGTCGGAGACGATCTTCAGGGTCTTGCCGCCGTCGTCGCCACCGCCGCAGCCCGCGGCGACGAGCGCAAGCGCGGCCACGAGCAGCCCGAGGACGGCTAGCACACTCTTCTTTGCAGTCAACCTCTTCCTCCTCATCTGGGATGACCGATTCCGCGCCGGCGCTGCCGGCGTGCCGCAAGTATCTGCCCTTCCGCCGTACAGTGCAACCGAGACCCGCCGGTACGATCGGAGGTGCTCGCCGGAGTGGCGGAACTGGCAGACGCGCGGGACTCAAAATCCCGTGTCCCTCGGGACGTGTGGGTTCGACCCCCACCTCCGGCATACGCGACCCCCGGGCTCCCCTGGGAGCCAAGTTACAAGTTGTTACAAGCCTAGATCGGCCCCGAACCAAGGGTGACGTCGGCCAAGTTACAAGTTGTTACAAGGCGGGCCCTCGCGGTACGGCCCGGTGTCCACAGGGCTGTCTCGCGGGCAAGACGCTTCACGCCTCGTGCAAGACTGGCGGCATGCGACTCGGAGTCCTCACGGGTGGCGGTGACGTCCCGGGACTGAACCCGTGCATCAAGGCATTCGTGAACCGGGTCGACGCGGCCGGCCACGAGGTCCTCGGCATCCGTCGCGGATGGGCAGGTCTCCTGCACTACGACGCGAGCGACCCCGCGGCTGCCGAGCACGTGACGAGGCTCGACCCCGCGTCCGTCCGCACGATCGACCGCAGCGGCGGAACCACCCTGCACACGTCGCGCACGAACCCCGGTCGGGTGCGGCGCGCAGACGTGCCGTCGGCTCTCCGCGACCGAGCCGACGGTGACGGCCCGTTCGACTTCACGGATCATGTGCTCGAGGCCATCGAGCAGCTGGAGATCGACGCGCTCGTGCCGATCGGCGGAGACGACACCCTGTCGTACGCACTGCGCCTCCACGACGAGGGCGTTCCGGTGATCGCGATCCCGAAGACAATGGACAACGACGTCCACGGGACCGACTACTGCATCGGCTTCTCGACCGCGGTCACGCGCGGCGTCCACTTCATCCACGACCTCCGCACGAGCGCGGGCAGCCACGAGCGCCTCGCTGTGATCGAGCTCTTCGGCCGCTACTCCGGGGAGACGTCGCTGATCACGGCCTACCTCGCAGGCGTCGACCGAGCCGTCATCTCGGAGGTTCCGTTCGATCCCGACCGCCTGGCCCAGCTCCTGGTTGCCGACAAGCGGAGGAACCCGTCCCGCTACGCGATGGTCACGATCTCCGAGGGTGCCACGGCGGCGAGCGGTGAGCTCATCCTCTCGGGAGACGCCGATGCCTTCGGCCACCGCAAGCTCGGCGGAATCGGCCAGCTCCTCGGCGAGGCACTCCGCGAGCGCACGGGAGAGGAGATCATCTACCAGCAGCTCGCGTACCTGATGCGCTCAGGGAGCCCCGATTCCCTCGATCTGATGGTGGCGACGAACTACGCAGTGATGGCGGCGGACCTGGCGCTCGAGGGGGACACGGGGCGCATGGTCTCGCTGCGCAACGGCAGCTACACGACGGTGCCCATCTCGGTGACCCGCGAAGGCGTCAAGCGGGTCGACGTCGACGAGCTCTACGACACGCTGGAGTACCGCCCGAAGGTCCGCCACGTCCTCGGCAAGCCGATGTTCCTCTATTGAGCATCTTCGGTGTCCTCACCGGCGGTGGCGATTGCCCCGGCCTGAACGCCGCCATCCGAGCGGCTGCGCGGGGCCTCATGGCGAGAGACCACGACGTCGTCGGCATTCGCGACGGCTGGCGCGGCCTCGCGGACGCCGAGATGCTGCCGCTCACCCGGCGAGCTGTCGCCGGGATCCTCCCGCGCGGCGGAACCATTCTCGGCACGTCTGGGTACGACCCGTTTCGCGAGGAATCCGGCGTGCAGAAGCTCCTGGACATGAGCCGGTCGCTGGGCCTGGAAGGCGTCGTCGCGATCGGCGGCGAGGGCACGCTCGGCATCGCGCATCGCCTCCACGTCGAGCACGGCTTCCCGGTCGTCGGCGTGCCGAAGACGATCGACAACGATCTCGCCGGAACAGACGTCACGATCGGATTCGACACCGCGGTTCACGTGTGCACGGACGCGATCGACCGGCTGCACACGACGGCGGAGTCGCACAACCGGGTCATGGTCATCGAGGTCATGGGCCGGAACACGGGCTGGATCGCCGCCGCGAGCGGTATCGCCGGTGGGGCCGACGTCATCCTCACTCCAGAGGCGCCCGCCGCGATCGAAGACGTCTGCGACCACATCCGGCGCCGCCACGACGACGGCAAGGACTTCTCGATCGTGGTCGTGGCGGAGGGCTACCAGCTCACGCGGCGCTCGGGGGAGCAGGACGCTGCCGTCGTCCAGGACCTGGACGCGTACGGCTACGCGCGGCTCGGCGGCATCGGACGGGTGGTCGCGGACGAGATCACCCGGCATACGGAGTTCGAGACGCGGGTCACCGTGCTCGGCCATGTCCAGCGTGGCGGCACCCCTACAGCGCGCGATCGGCTGCTCGCCACGCGGCTCGGGCTCAAAGCCGCAGAGCTCGCAGCCGCCGGCGCCTGGGGCCGGATGGCCGCCGTCCGCGGCGACGAGATCCTGGACGTGTCGCTGGAAGAGGCGACGCGAGCACGCCGGACCGTCCCTCGCGAATGGATCGACGCGGGCCGCATTGTCGCCTGAGCGACTCTGACCTCAATCGCTCCGCTGAACCGTAGTACCCTCTGCCAGTCGCAATGACGTGCTGTGGGTGCGGATCGCGGCCGAGTCCGCGAAGTCCGGCTCCGCGAAGAAGGAGGGAGAAATGTCGAAGGGACTGTCTGCAGTACTAGCAGGACTGGCTCTCGCCCTTGCGCTCGGCCTTTCCGCGTGCGGCGGGGGCGACGAAGGCGCGAACGACCTCTTGGCGTCGATCGAGGACAAGGGTGTGCTCACCGTCTCGACCGACCCCGCCTATCCACCGCAGTCGGAGCTGAATGAGGACACGGGCCAGTACGAGGGCTTCGACATCGACGTCGCCACCGAGATCGCCAAGCGACTCGACGTCGACATCGCCTGGGAAGCGCCTGCCTGGGACACGATCATCGCGGGCAACTGGAACGGACGTTGGGACATCTCGGTGGGCTCGATGACGATCACCCCGGAGCGCGCCGAGGTCTTGAACTTCAGCCCGCCCTACTACTACACGCCGGCCTCCTTCGCGGTGTACGAGGACAACACGTCGATCACCGACGCGAGCGGGCTCGACGGCAAGAAGATCGGCGTCTGCGGCGGCTGCACGTACGACACCTACCTTCAGGGCAAGCTCGAGATCGCACAGGACGAGTCCGGCGCGGCAGAGACGATCGAGTCCGTCGTCACCGATCCGACGATCAAGACGTACGACACGGACTCGACCGCGATCCAGGATCTCGCACTCGGCGACGGCCGGCGACTCGACGCGGTGATCTCGGCGCTTCCGACGCTCGAGGCGGCGATCGAGGCCGGCATCTCGATCAAGGTCGTGGGCGATCCGCTCTATTACGAGCCGCTTGCGGTGGCGATCGACAAGGGCTCGGAGCTCGATCCGACGAGTCTGGTCGAACGGATCTCGGAGATCGTCGAAGAGATGCACGACGACGGGACGCTGTCGGAGCTGTCTCAGAAGTGGTACGGCAGCGACCTCACCGTCATCCAGAGCTCGTCGTGAGGTGAGCCGGGGGTAGCCTCGTGTCAACGAGCTCCGAGAGAGGCGGCGAGCGCGCAGCGCCGCCGCCTCCGCCCCCGGGTCCTCCCAAGCTGAGCAGACGCGACGCGCTCGAGCTCCGTTCGGCCCGCATCCCGTTCACCTTCAAGCTCGTCGCCGTCTGGGCGGTTATCCTCGGCTCGCTCGTCGCACTCTTCGCCGCGGCCGATTTCGACACGGTCTGGATGCGCGAGCACGCCGGCTTCATCGCCAGGGGCATCACGTGGACGATGGTGATCGCAGTCCTCTCCATCGCTCTCGCGTCGCTGCTTGCACTCCTGGGTGCCCTGGGGCGTCTCAGCCACAACGCGATCGCAGTCGGCGTCACCGGCTTCTACACGTCGTTCTTCCGGGGTACGCCGCTGATCGTGCAGCTGTTCCTCATCTACCTCGCCCTACCGCAGATCGGGATCGCTCTCGGCGACCCGTGGGCGGATCTTCTGACTCTCGACGTGCTCACCGCAGGCGTCCTCGCGCTCGGCCTCAACTACGGCGCCTACATGACCGAGATCTTCCGTGGGGGCATCCAGTCCGTCGGGCACGGACAGTCGGAAGCCGCAGAGGCCCTCGGCATGACATACGTCCAGAAGATGCGACGAGTCGTTCTGCCGCAGGCCCTCCGCGTCATCATCCCGCCGACGGGGAACGAGTTCATCGCGATGATGAAGGACACGGCTCTCGTCGGCTTCCTGGGCGCGAGCATCGACCAGATGGAGATCTTCCGCCGCGCCCAGCTCGTCGGAAAGGCGGATTTCCGCAACCTCGAGGCGCTGCTCGTCGCAGCGCTCATGTACTGGGGTCTGACCACGATCTTCCAGTACTTCCAGCTCAGGCTCGAGCGGCGGCTGAGCAAGGGCTACGTCCGCGGCACGGCGGGGGTGGCGGTCGCGGGTCAGCGTCGGTCGACGGCGGACGCAACATGAGCATGGTCTTGGACGGTGCCGGGTCTCTGCGGGTCGAGGGTCTGTGGAAGTCCTTCGGCGCGCACGTCGTGCTGAAGGACGTGAACCTCGAGGTCGACCACGGGGAGGTCGTCGTCGTCTTCGGGCGGTCGGGCTCCGGGAAGAGCACGCTCCTGCGCTGCATCAACTTCCTTGAAGAGCCGAGCCAGGGGACCATCGAGATCGCGGGCATCCGTGTCGAGGGCGGAGGCCACCGGACGCGCACGAAGCGCGAGCGGATACGGCAGCTCCGCATCCGAACCGGGATGGTGTTTCAGGACTTCAACCTCTTTCCCCACTGCTCAGCTCTCGACAACGTGATGGAGGGGCCGGTGACGGTTCTTGGAAGATCACGGCGCGAGGCGGAGGCAACCGGGCGTGAGCTGCTCCAGGTCGTGGGGCTCCCGGACAAGGCGGACGCCTATCCGATCCAGCTCTCGGGCGGGCAGCAACAGCGCATCGCGATCGCGCGAGCTCTCGCCATGAACCCGAAGGTGATGCTCTTCGACGAGCCGACCTCGGCCCTCGACCCGGAGCTGATCGGCGAGGTGCTGGCGGTCATGCGGCGCCTCGCGACCGACCTGCATATGACCATGCTCGTCGTCACCCACGAGATGGGCTTCGCGCGCGAGGTCGCATCGCGGATGGCGTTCATGCACGAGGGCGAGATCATCGAGGACGGCACTCCTGCGCAGGTGATCAACAACCCGAGACGGCCGGAAACCGCGCGCTTCCTCGAAGCGGTTCTCTGATCTGCGGTGTGCTGCCTACACGTCCGGCGGCCCGGCCGAAACGAGCGCTGCCACATCTCCCGGGGCGACGAGCACCGCGTCCACGCCTGCGCGCTCCAACTCGGCGACGTCCTCGGCCGTCGCGTCGTGCAGCTCTGCGATCGCCAGCTTCCCCGCGGGGACGTCGTGCAGGAGGGCGAGCAGCACCTCCAGCGGATCATCGTCGGAGCCCGGCTCCGCCGAGAGAAGGAAGATCCCGGGGTCGAGCGCATCGAGCGCGTGCTCGAGATCGTCCGCGTGCGTGACTCGGACGACACATTCGAGCCCGAGCGCGTGCCCCTCGTCCCACAGGGCGAGATCGGGTGGAACGACCACGGCGTCCGCGGCCGCGCCACTCGCATCGAACATGCCCCCGAAGTGGAGAAGCGGGAGCTGAGAAGTGGCCCGGACCGCGCTCGCTCCGCGCCGGACGGCGAGGCCGTCGGCACCTTGCCGCTCGGCTGCACCAGCGCCCGCAGCGTCCTCCACTTCGACGAGGATCGAGATCCCGTCGCCCTCCGCGATCGCCTGGCTCAACCGGCTCACCGGGAGAGATCGTAATCGGCGCGCAGCAAACTCGGCGCACCGTCGGCCGTCCTACACGTGGAGTGCGCGTTCTCGTCCTCGTTCTCGTCGGAGTCCTGCTCGGTGCGACCGCGGCAACAGCCCGGACGATCGTCGGGACGGCCGGCAGCGATCGTCTCGTGGGAACACCGCGAGCAGACGCGCTCCGTGGCCTCGCCGGGAACGACGAGCTCAGCGGTGCCGCCGGCGCGGACTTCCTCCAAGGAGGCGCAGGCCGCGACTCGGTCGACGGAGGAGCGGGTAACGATCGGATCGCCGTCGAGTACGACGGCGCGCGAGACACCGTTACGTGCGGCCCGGGAGCAGACCTCGTCAACGCGGATCTCCTCGACCGGGTGGCCGGGGACTGCGAGCTCGTCGGCCGTCGTCTCTCGCGCGATCCGTACACGAATCCCGAGTCCCAGCACGAGACCGAGGTCGAGCCCGACAGCTTCACCTTCGGACGGACGACGGTGGCCACCTTCCAGGTCGGCCGACGGTTCGACGGCGGAGCGACCAACATCGGCTTCGCCGCCACGAGCGACGACGGGCGGACCTGGCGCAACGGCCTGCTCCCCGGGCTCACGCGCACAAGCGTCCCCGCGGGGCAGAACGAGCGGGCGAGCGATCCGGTCGTCGCGTACGACGCAACGAACCATGTCTGGCTCGTGTCGACGCTGGCGATCGACGGGCAGACGACCCGGCTCACGATCAACCGCTCGACCGACGGCGGGTCCTGGGAGAACGCACTCGTCGCAGCCGAGGAGGTCGTGCCGCAGGGCATCGCCTTCGACAAGAACTGGATCGTGTGCGACAACGGGGCTGCCTCCCCGTTCCGTGGACGCTGCTACCTCGTCTACACGCACTCGTCCGACGACGACATGCTCGCGGTCAGGGTCACGACCGACGGCGGGCTCACGTGGTCCGCCGCGACGGACATCGGCGCGAGACCGGCGGTGGGTGTCTTCCCCGTGATCCGGCCGAACGGTGAGCTCGTCGTCGCCTATCTCTGGGAGACGCAGCCGTTCGCGATCGCCGCGTCGCGCTCGACGGACGGTGGGGCGTCGTTCGCGGCCCCGGTCCGGATCGCCGAGGTCGGCGCATTCGCGTGCGGGATCCGCGGCCTGCGCGTGTTCCCGCTTCCGTCCGCCGACGCCGGGCCGGACGGGCGCATCTGGATCGCTTGGCACGACTGCCTCGGCCCGCGCTTCCCGTCGAACGACGTCGTCGTCGCGACGTCGGAGGACGGCGCCTCGTGGAGCGCACCTGCCGTTGTCACGACCGGTCGGAACGCGGTGCTCCCAGCCATCGGGGTCGACCCCGCGACCGGGCGGGTCGCGGTCGCGTACCACGTTGTACGAGCAGGCGCCGTGGACGTCGAGCTCGCCGAGTCCCAGGGGGCAAGAACGCGCTGGGGCACGCCACGCCGGCTCTCGGCGCAGTCGATGCCGCTCGAGTGGATGCCCGACACGACCTCCGGTCACATGCTCGGCGACTACATCTCGGTCCACTACGCGAGCGGCCGGCCGTTGGTCGTGTGGGTACTCGCCTCCGAGCCGGTCGGAGCGAGCTTGCGCCAGGCCGTCTACGCGACGCGGGGCTGATCTCCCCGCTGCCCGGCGGAAGCCCGCGCGGCGAGCGGCGTCAGAGGCCGATGGGGTGCCAGACGGTCTTCAGCTCGAGGAAAGCTTCGATCTCCCAGGGGCTCTGCGCATCGGTCGACGAACGAACGACCCTCTTGACGTTCTCGGCAGCAAGCCGCTCGAGCTCGGCTGCCGTCCCGTCCGCGCCGGTGAGGTCGATCGCGTTCACATCCATGTGCCCAGCGAGCCAGGGCGCGAGCTCGTCGCGGAACCCCGTGAGGATGTTCACCGTGCCGCCGGGAAGATCCGACGTGGCAAGCGCTTCTGCAAGCTCGATCGCCGCCAGCGGGTGGGCTTCGGACGCGACGGCGACGACCGCGTTTCCCCCCACGAGCGCAGGCAGGATTCGCGAGACGAGACCCTCGAGCGCAGGCTCGGCGGGAGCGAGTACCGCGACGACGCCTGTCGGCTCCGGCACGGTGAAGTTGAAGTACGGGCCCGCGACGGGGTTGGAGCTCCCGAGGACCTGCGGAAGCTTGTCCGCCCAGCCTGCGTACCAGACGACGCGATCGACGGCCGACTCGACCTCGGCACGACCGGCGCTGACGCGCTCGAGGTCGGCAATGCGCGCCTCCATCATCTCCGCGAGTCGATAGAGCACCTGGCCCCGGTTGTAGCCCGTCATGCGCGACCAGGCCGGGAAGGCGACGCGAGCGGCGCGGACGGCGTCGCGCGCGTCCTTGCGGGAGGCGCGGGCCGCGTTCTGCCCCTCCACCTCGTACGTGCGGCCAGACTCGGAGCGCGGGAACCCGCCCCCGATGAAGAGCTTGTACGTCTTCTTGACCGGAATCCTGGTCACCGCGGCGTGCCGCCTTCTCGCATGTGGACGAATCGGCATGAACTTGCCGCACTCCGGACGCTCTCTCGCGAGGGATTCCCGAGTACGATCGACGGCGGGTGGAGGGTGGCCCACCACCCCACCCTGGGTGGGGAGCTGGCGCGATCGCCGAAGACGCGGAGGCCGCGGGTCATTCGTCGAACCTGAGGTACGGCTCGAGACCGTGGCGGCCGCCCTCGCGGCCGAACCCGGACTCCTTGTAGCCACCGAACGGCGACGCGGGATCGAAGCGGTTGAAGGTGTTCGCCCAGACGACGCCTGCACGGAGGCGCTCGACCATCCACAAGATCCTCGACCCCTTCTCCGTCCAGACTCCGGCGGAGAGCCCGTAGGCCGTGTTGTTCGCCTTCTCGATCGCCTCCTCGGGCGTGCGGAACGTGAGCACCGAGAGCACGGGCCCGAAGATCTCCTCCTGTGCGATCCGGTAGCTCTGGGCAACGCTCGTGAAGACGGTGGGCGGGAACCAGTAGCCGCGCTCTGGCAAGCGGCAGGCAGGCTGGAAGATCTCGGCGCCCTCCTCCTTGCCGCTCTCGACGAGCTCGGTGATCTTCTCGAGCTGCTCGCGGGAGTTGATCGCGCCGATGTCGGTGTTCTTGTCGAGGGGATCGCCGACGCGGAGCGTGCCCATCCTGTGCTTCAGCTTCGCGATCAGCTGCTCGTGGATGGACTCCTGAACCAGCAGGCGCGAGCCGGCGCAACAGACCTCCCCCTGGTTGAAGTAGATGCCGTTGATGATCCCCTCGACCGCCTGGTCGAGCGGCGCGTCGTCGAAGACGATGTTCGCCGCCTTTCCGCCCAGCTCGAGCGTCAGTCGCTTCCCGGTCCCGGCGATCGCCCGCTGGATGTCCTTGCCGATCTCGGTCGACCCCGTGAAAGCGATCTTGTCGACGCCGGCGTGCCGTACGAGCGTCGCACCGGTGCGCCCGTCTCCCGTGACGATGTTCACGACCCCGGGAGGCACGTCCGCCTGCCGGAGCACGTCGCAGAAGAAGAGCGCCGTGAGCGGCGTCGTGTGTGCGGGCTTGAGGACGACCGTGTTCCCGCACGCGAGCGCCGGCGCAACCTTCCACGCGAGCATCAGGAGCGGGAAGTTCCAGGGGATGATCTGACCGGCCACGCCGAGCGGCCGTGGCCGCCGGTTGGGAAACGCGTACTCGAGCTTGTCGGCCCACCCCGCGTAGTAGAAGAAGTGCGCCGCCGCGAGCGGCACGTCGACGTCGCGGGACTCCCGGATCGGCTTCCCGCTGTCGAGCGATTCGAGGACTGCGAGCTCGCGCGAGCGCTCCTGGAGAATGCGGGCGATTCGATAGAGGTACTTGGCGCGCTCGGAAGGCGAGATCACGGACCAGCCGTTCACGAACGCATCCCGGGCAGTGGCGACGGCGAGGTCGACGTCCTCGGCGCCGGCCACGGCGACCTCGGCCAGGTGCTCCTCGGTCGCCGGCGATTCGGTCGCGAGCCACCGGCCGGAGAGCGGATCGACGAGCTCCCCGCCGATGAACAGCCCGTAGCGCTCCTCCAGGCGCACGATGTCGCGTGCTTCCGGCGCCGGCGCGTACTCCCACTCGAGGGGCGCGGGCACCGAAGACGAGCGTTTCTCGACCTGGGCCATCAGTCGATGGTGAAGTAGTCGCCGGACTGATAGCGCCCCGTCTTCTCCTTGCGGAGCTGCATGAGGACGTCGTTCAGCAGCGACGAGGCGCCGAAGCGGAAGAGATCGGGCGTCATCCACTCGCGGCCGAGGGTCTCGTAGAGGACGACGAGGTACTGGACAGCCTGCTTCGAGGCGCGGATCCCGCCCGCGGCCTTGATCCCGACCATGTGGCCCGTCTCGGCGTAGACGTCGCGGACGACCTCCATCATGCAGAGCGTCACGGGCAGCGTGGCTGCCGGGCTGATCTTCCCGGTCGACGTCTTGATGAAGTCCGCACCGGCCGCGATCGCGAGGAGCGACGCGCGGCGAACGTTGTCGTACGTGCCGAGCTCACCCGTCTCGAGGATGACCTTGAGATGCACGTCGCCGCACGCCTCCTTCACCCGAACGATCTCGTCGTACACCTTCGCGTAGCGGCCCGAGTGAAAGGCGCCCCGGTCGATGACCATGTCCACCTCGTCAGCGCCGAGCTCGACGACGGATCTCGTCTCCGCGACCTTGATCTCGGTCGGGGACTGGCCTGATGGAAACGCCGTCGCGACGGACGCGACCTTCACCCCACTCCCGGCAACGCGCGCCTTGGCGGTGGCGACGAGATTCGGGTAGACGCAGACCGCCGCCACGGGAGGGACCGAGAGGTCGACCGGGTCCGGCCGCATCGCCTTCGAGCAGAGCGCGGCAACCTTGCCGGGAGTGTCCTGCCCCTCGAGCGTCGTCAAGTCGATCATCCGGACCGCGAGCTGCAGGGCCTGCACCTTCGACTCGCGCTTGATCGAGCGCTTCGCGAGCGTCGCCGCGCGCTCCTCGAGCGCGACGGCGTCGACCGAGCCGATGCGGGGGAGCCTCGGCCCGGCGGGAAGCTCGAACCCGCCGACGAGTGCAGGTGCCTTCGCCACCGTCCGAGTGTAGCCCTGCTGGGCGCTTCTACTGGTACCGGAGGGCCTCGGCCGGGCGGATACGCGACGCCCGCACGGCCGGCGCGAGCGTCGCCGCCAGCGCAACGACGTAGACCACGACGAAGATGATCGCCAGGTTCAGCCACGGCACGTGGAGCTCGAGGTTCTCCCAGCTCGGCTGCTGCCGCTGGTCGTCGATGATGTTCCACGCAAGCAAGAGTCCGAGCGCCGTGCCGACGATGATCGCGGTAAGGGCGACGAAGGACGACTCGAGGAGGAATGCCGCCTGCACCATCTGCCGCCGGAAGCCGATCGCGCGCATGACGCCGATCTGCTGCCGGCGCTCGACGACGGCGCGAGCGCTGATGACGCCGAGTGCAGCCACACCCACGATGAGCCCGAGGCCCATGAAGCCCTGAATCAGCCTGTTGAAGGTCATGCTGGCGGCAACCGCGTCATCGACGACCTCTTGGATCGACTGTGCCTCGAGCCCGTTCTCGAGGAACGCGGATTCGAGCTTGGCCGCCGCGTCCTCCGAGTCGACGCCGGGCGCGAGCCCGAAGTAGTGGATCGTGGGATGCGTACGACCGGGGAACGCGGATGTGAGCGTTCGCTGGGAGGTGGAGATGCCGACCATCTCGAACGGCGCCGTGTCCTTGAGGATCCCGATCACCGTGAGCTGCGTCCGCCTCCCGGTCTGCTTGTCGAGGACCTCGATCGGAATCGGATCGAACTGCCCGTCCTCGAAGTAGAAGCCGGAGAGCGCGAAGTCGGGCGCCACGCCAAAGCCGAACTGGTCCCGCCGCGGCACGACGAAGCTGTCCACCACGGCCAGCCCGGGCCGGTCGCGGAGCGCCTCCCAGACCTCCCGTGCAGAGCCGTAGCCTGACGCAATCCCTCCAAGCCCGAAGGTCGTGTGCTCGAGGAACGAGGGGTCGAGGCCGCGGACGGGGTAGCTCTCGTAGTCACGACCCGTCCCGAGCTGCTTCGCCTCGACGGCGAGCACGGACTGGCTGCCGACGAACGGGATGTCCTCCGACCGAATGCCCGACGCACTCTCGAGCGCCGTCGCCATGTCGTCCACCGGCGCCGCCCCGACGGTGCCCGAGCGCACCTGGAAACCGCCCCCGAAATCGTCGACGTCGATCGACTTCACGAACGACCCGTTCGACGCCGATCCGGTCACGAGCGTGAAGACCACGAGCGTGAACATCGCAAGCGTCGTCCCGGTGCGGAAGCGAGCGCGGAGCGGATACGCCATCGACATGCGCAGCACAGGCGCAAGCGCATGTATTCGACCGAAGACGCGCAAAACGGCTCCGAGCAGGAGGTCGGCGTTGAAGACGATCACCCACACCGTGCCGACGACGATCAGCAGGCCGGCGACGATCCACGTGGAGAAGTTCATTGCAAGCGTGCCGAAGATGGATTCCAGGAATCTCCACGGCAGCATCAGGAAGACCACCACCGCGACGCCGCACGACGTGAACGCGAGGCGCTCGGGGACGCCGACGAGGCGGAGAAGCGGAACGAGGCTCATCAACGCCAACGAGACACCGAGCATGAGCGGTGTCGCCGTGTCGTTGGCCAGGCCGAAGAACGCGAGCGCGAGGCCGATCACGAGGCCGACGAGTGCCAATACGAGTCGACGGCGTCGCCTCGGCACCGGCGACTCGGGCAAGTTGCGGATCGCGCTCGAGATCGTCATCACGCTGACCCGCCAGGCGGAGAAGGCGACGACGACAAGGGTGAGCAGAACACCGATCGCGAACGCGATCAGCAGGCTTCGCGCCGACACCGCGTACTGGATCTGGAGCCCTTCGTCCGCGTCGGAGGCGCCGAACGCGTTCGCCATCACGATCACCATCCCGAACGCGACGAGCGCACCCAAGACGGCTCCCACGGCCGCAGCGGCAAGGTCGTACGCAGCGCCCTCGAACGTGAACATCTCGACCAGGTGCCCGCGACGCGTGCCGATCGCACGGGCGATGCCGAGCTCGCCGCGCCGCTCGGCGGCGAGCATCACGAAGATGAGGAAGATGAGCAGGACTCCAGCGGCGATCGAGAACGTCCCGAACGTCGTGAAGAACGCGATGAAGGCGGTTCCGGCGGCGTCTGCATCCTCGATCGCGTCCTTCTTGAGCGTCTGCACCTCGAGCCCGAGCTCGTCTGCGACGGGCCGGAGCAGGGACGCGACCTCATCCGACAGCGCCGCGCCGGCCGTTGCGCCGCCGCGATTCGAGACGAGCACCGCCCGGATCTCGCCCGGGTGACCGAAGAGGCGCTGCGCAACCCCGAGCGATACGAGCATCGCGGCGTCTGCGGTGCCCGCCCCGTCGAAGCCGACGACCTCGCGCACGCTGGCGGAGCTCTTGGTTCTTCCCGCGAAGACGAGGACGCGATCGCCGGCCGCGACGCGGAGCTCCTTCGCCGCCTTGCGATTCAGGTAGACCTCGTCGGGGCCCAGATCTCCGAGGGAGAGATTGGTGCCGTCCGCGCCGACGATGGGCGAGAACCCGTCCATGCGGGCCGGATCGGCCGCGAAGAGAACGACGCTCGGCTCGCTCTGCCGCTGCGCGGGAGCCTGAACAGCGACCTGCTCGACGATCGCGCCGGTGACTCCATCTACGAGCCCGGACCCGGCGAGCGCCGACTCCACCCGGTCGACCGTTCCCTCGGCGAGCCAGCCGGTGCCGGTCGCGGCCCCGAGAGCGCCCGGAATGTCGTCGACGGCTCCCCGAGCCGCAATCGTCTCGTCCGTCTCGCCGAGGGCGTCGACCGCGGTCGCGCGGATCGTGTTGTTCATCGTGTCGCCCGTGGTGAGCGCCGCGGCGATGATCGTCGTGCCGAGCATCAGCCCGACGACGATGAGTGCACTCCGCCCACGGCGACGCCCGACGTTGCGGACGGCGAGCTTGAGGAGGATGCGATTGCGAAGAGCCAGCACGCCGACGAAGCCGGCTGCGACGACGAGCGCGATCGCGAGGATGACGAGCAGGGTGTCGACCGGGATGCCGAAGAGCTCTTGCATCGCGGTCCCCTAGACGATCGCCTCCTGTGGTGTCTCGGCAATGACCACGTCGTACGCCTCACGGCCCGGTGCCGCCCGGAAGACCACGAGGTCGGAGAACTTCTCGATCTGCGCCTGATAGAAGCCGCTCAACCGCGACGCCCTCGCGGTCTCGTCGCTCGTCCAGAAGCTCAGCACGAGCATCTTCCCCTCCTCCGAGAGGAGCACGTAGCACCCCTCGTACCCCTCCTGCTCGTGGAGAGCCGGGATCACCGACTCCTTGAACAGCGCGATCGCGTCGTTCGGATTGGTGCGGACGACGTCGATCTCGGCTTCCGTCGCACGTACGACCATGGCTATCTCACCCCCAGGAGTTCCTCACCGCGGATCACCCCGTCGACCATGCGCACGATGCGATCGGTCTTGCGGCCCACCGCGATGTCGTGCGTCACGATCAGGAACGTGAGCCCGCGCTCGAGGTTGAGCCGGCGCATGAGCTCGACGATCTCCCCCGCGTTCTCGGAGTCGAGGTCACCCGTCGGCTCGTCGGCCCACACGATGGCGGGATCGTTGACGAGCGAGCGTGCGATCGTGACCCGCTGGCGCTCTCCGCCCGACAGCGCATCCGGGACGTGGTTCGCGCGATCGCGAAGCCCGACGAGCCCGAGCGCATCGAGAGCGCGCCTCCTCGCCTCGTCACCGTCGGCACGCGCGAGCAGGAGGGGCAGCTCGACGTTCTCGACCGCGGTCAGGACGGGCATCAGGTTGTAGAACTGGAAGACGAAGCCCATCCGCCGCGCCCGATAGTCGGTCCGCTCTCGATCGGACATCTCGGAAAGCGGCGTGCCCTCGATGACCACCTCGCCGCCGTCCAGCGAGTCGAGCCCGGACAGGCAGTTGAGCAGGGTCGTCTTCCCGCAGCCGCTCGGTCCCATGATCGCGACCATCTCACCCTGTTCGAGGGCGAGATCTACGCCGCGAAGCGCGTCGACGCGGACGGCTCCCGTGTCGTACGTCTTCACAACCGAGCGAGCTTCGACGATCGTAGCCCGGGCGCTCGGGGCGGCCTCCTGGACCTCCGCGACCGGGGCGCTCGTCCGAACTGCCATTGCCCCTCCCTTCGTTCGCGAGACAAGAGCGTCGCGCGCTCGGGAGCGGCGACCATCGGGGAGGCCCCGTAGTACGCTTCGGTGAACTACCGAACGAGCGAGAGGCCGCCTACAGTCCGAGCCGCTCGAGCATCCGCGGGTCGCGACGCCACTTCGGCCGAACCTTGACGACGAGCTCGAGGTACACGGGACGGCCTACCAGCGCCTCGACCTCGGGCCGGGCTCGCGTGCCGATCTCGCGCACCATCGCGCCGCGCTTGCCGACGAGGATCCCCTTCTGGGACTCGGTCTCCACGTAGAGCAGCGCGCGGACGGTCTTCTCCCCCAGCTCCTCCACCTCGACGGTCACGGCATGTGGAACCTCTTCGCGCGTGAGGTGGAGCGCCTTCTCGCGGATCACCTCGGCGACCCGCTCCTCGATGGCGAGGTCGGTGGTCTGCTCGCGCCCGAAGTAGGCGGGGCCTTCCGGAAGCAGGAAGACCAGGTCCTCCCGAAGCTCGGCCACGCCGTCCTTCGTCTTCGCGCTCACCGGATGGAGGGCGTGGAAGTCGCCGAGCGCGGCTGCGACCTTCATCTGGGACGCGATGTGGCCGGCCTTCAGGCGGTCGACCTTGTTGAGGGCGATCACGACCGGCTTCTCGAGCCCGAACACTCGCCGTGCGACGAAGCGGTCTCCCGCGCCGATGCGTGCCCGCGCATCGAGGACGAAGAGCACGGCGTCGACGTCCTCGAACGACGCGTCGACCGTCTGCTGCATCCGCTCCGTCAAAGGGTCGATCGGGCGCTGAAAGCCTGGGAGGTCGACGAGCGCGAGCTGGTAGTCGACACCGTTGGCGACGCCGAAGAGCCGCCGCCGGGTCGTGTTCGGGACCGTCGAGGTGATGGCGATCTTCTCGCCGCAGAGAGCGTTGACGAGCGTCGACTTGCCGACGTTCGGGCGGCCGGCAACCGCGACGAAACCGGACCTCATCGCTCCCACCCCGCTTCGAGCGGGCGATCGGCGTGAGACGCGATCACGAGCGCGAGAAACACGGGCGAGCGCTGGGGCCTGCGCATATCGACCACGATCGCCTCCCGAACAGCGGCGCCATAGCGCTCGGGACTCATTTCGCGCAGCTCGTGGCCACCGGGCCCGCGCTTCGTGATGAACTCGCGCTGAGACGATTCACAGACCGTGCTGCGGCGAGGCGAGAGACCCATCACGGCAGGTTCGAGGCGTCGAACGACTCCGGCAGCAGCTCGTCGGTCGTCATCGTCACCACTCGGCCGCCGTTCCGGAAGACGACCCTTTCGACGCCCATCTCGTGCAGCCACTGCCGGCAACCGCCGCAGGGCGACGCCGTGATCGCAGCCGCGACGAAGTCGCCGGGCCGGTAACCCTCGACCACTGCCCGCGCGAACGCCGCCCGCTCGGCGCAGACGCCGAGCGGGTAGGCCGCGTTCTCGACGTTCACGCCCTCGATCACGCGGCCGTCGCGAGCAAGGACGGCGCAGCCGACGCGGAAGTTCGAGTACGGCGCATAGGCGCGCTCCGCCGAGGCGTCGGCTGCTGCAAGCAATTCGGCGTCGGACAGTGGCTTGCTCATCCGAAGGCCTGGAAGAGGAAGAGCGTGACGAGCGCACCGAGTACGGCCCCGCTCGCCACCTCGGAAGCGGAGTGGACACCGGTCTCGACGCGGGTCTGGGCCACGAGCAAGGCCATGATGAACGTCACGGAGGAGATCAGGAAGCGATGGACGGAGTCGTCGAGGATCAGCGTCACCGCCATCCAGCCCGCGAACGCGACGGCCGCGTGCCCCGACGGAAGGCCGCCGCGGAGCAGCGTCCCACGCCCCGTGTACGCCTTCACCGCGATCACGATGATCACGGTCACGGCGAACGCGACGAGCGTGAGCTCGGCGGGTGCGTCACTCAGCCTGGTGAGGAAGCGCGAGCTACGCTTGGCGACCTCGCCCGAGAACACGAGGTATCCGACCGCAACCGCGTTCAGGGCGGCGACGAGGACCGCACCAGCCGCGATGTCCTTGGCCAGCTTCGCCATTGGATCGAAGGACGTCGACGCAACGTCCACCGCGGCTTCGACCGCAGTGTTCACGAGCTCCGCCACGAGCACGAACGTGATCGCGAGCAGCAGAACGGCGAGCTCGAGCTTCGAAGCGCCGAAGCCAACCGCGGCGACGAGCACGGCTGCGGCGATCGTGAAGTGGATCCACAGGTTCCGCTGGGTGCGGACCGCGTGAACGATCCCCTCGGCGGCGTGGTTGAAGCTCTGGAAGAGCGAGGGGCTAAGCTGCCGGGTCATCGCGTCGCGTGCTCCCGCTCGCGGGCCTCCATCTCGCTCCCGTGGTCGTACCCGAGCAGGTGCAGGAGGCCGTGGACGAGCGGCCCGCGCCACTCCGCACCCACGACCTGCGGGCACAGGACGACATCGCCGAGCGCGCGCGGCACCCCCTCCTGCACGTCGTCCCGGCCGTCGAGCGGGAACGAGAGCACGTCGGTCTCTTCGTCGACCCCGAGGTGCTCCCGCTTCAGGGCCCGGATCTCTTCCGGCCCGACGAACGCGATGCCGAGCTCGCCGTCGAGCACGCCCTCGGCGGCAAGCACGACCCGCGCGAGGTCGGCGGCGGCGACCTCATCGGCCTCGACTCCACTTCGGTTCGCGGTCTCGACGACGATCACCGGCGGCGGGCGGTGCCGGTTTCCTCGGCATGACGCTTGTACGCCTCGACGATCCGCTGCACGAGCTTGTGACGGACGACGTCGTCGTTTCCGAACTCGACGAAGGCGATCGCGTCGATGCCCGCGAGGATCTCGCGCACCTGGATGAGCCCGGATGCCTGCTCGCGCGGGAGGTCGATCTGCGTCACGTCGCCCGTGACGACCATCTTGGAACCGAAGCCGAGCCGCGTCAGGAACATCTGCATCTGCTCCGGCGTCGTGTTCTGCGCCTCGTCGAGGACGATGAAGGAGTCGTTGAGCGTGCGCCCGCGCATGAATGCGAGCGGCGCAACCTCGATCGTCCCGCGCTCCATGTACCCCGCGAGCCGCTCGGCGTCGAGCATGTCGTGGAGAGCGTCGTAGAGTGGGCGCAGGTATGGATCGACCTTCGCGAGCATGTCCCCTGGAAGGAAGCCGAGCCGCTCGCCCGCCTCCACGGCCGGACGCGTGAGGATGACGCGGCCGACGGCCCCTTCGGACAGCGCCGACACCGCGAGCGCCATCGCAAGGTACGTCTTGCCGGTGCCCGCAGGGCCGATGCTGAAGGTCACCGTTCCGGCGCGGATGGAGTCGACGTAGCGCTTCTGGTTCACGGTCTTCGGCGTGATGTTCTTGCCGCGGTGGCGCCAGACGACGTCCTCGAAGACATCGCGGATGTCTTCGGCCTGGTCGAGGGCAGCCAGCACGGCGCCGACCGTGTCGGGGCCGATCGCGTGCCCTCCTTCGACCAGCTCGACGAGCTCGTCGAGAACGGCGCGTGCGGCCTCGACGTGCTCGTCCTCGCCCCCGAGGGTCAGCCGGTTCCCGCGCAGCGCGATCGTGCAGTCGAGCCGCTCGCGGAGCGCATCGAGGACGCCGTCCTCGACACCTGCGAGCTCGGCTGCGACCTCGTTCGAGACATCGAGCACCTGCTGCATCAGCCGCAGTGTAGGGGCGACGCCTGCGTCACCCTGGCCCACGCCGACGCTCGGGCGAGGCAAGCCTCGCCCCTGCGAGGGCATGAGCTCGTCAGGCCAGTTTTTCCTTCACGAGCTGGCTGACAGTGGAGCCGTCAGCGCGGCCCGAGACCTGGTGCATGACGCCCGCCATGACCCGGCCGAGATCGCGGATGCTCGTGGCGCCGACCTCGGAGATGACGTCGTCGATGATCTCCTCGATCTCCTCCTCGGAGAGCGGCTCCGGCATGAACTCCTCGAGGATCTCGAGCTCGTACTCCTCGTCCTCGGCCTGCTCCTCGCGGCCGCCGGCGCGGAACGCCTCGGCCGCCTCGAGCCGCCGCTTGCGCTCGCGTTGGAGCACCTGCAGCTCCTCGTCGTCGGAGAGCGGACGCTGGAGCTCCTTCTGGGCGGCCTGGAGCGCGTTCAACACCAGGCTGAGCGCATCCCGGCGATCCGCGTCTCGTGCGAGACGCGCCGCCTTGAGCTCCTCCTCGATCCGTGCAATCAGGCTCATGTGCCCTCCGCGAGTGCGTGCGCGATCCGCGCGGAGTCGAACCGGCCCCCGAGCACATGCCAGTGAAGGTGGTAGATCGTCTGCCCGCCGCCGGGCCCGACGTTCACGAGAACACGGTAGCCGTCGAGCCCCGCCCGGTCTGCGGTCTCTGCGACGAAGCGAAGCATGCGCGCGGCCTCCTCGTCCGGGAAGGCAGCGACCTCCTTGAACGTGTCCACGTGGCGCTTCGGGAGCACCAGTATGTGCGTCTCGGCCATCGGGTTGATGTCGCGGATCGCGACGAAGCCCTCGTCTCGGTGGACGTGGTCGCCCTCGGCGACGAGCCGGCAGAACAGGCAGTCGTCAGGCGGCGACGGCAAGGATCCCCTCCTCCGACAGCGCGACGGCACGCGCGTTCACGAGCTGACCGACCTCTGCGTCGACAATCCAGGGCGTGTAGTCGTCTCCGTACCCGCGCCCGGGCCGATCGACGAGGACCCGGTCGGTCGTCCCGACCTTCGCCGCCCAGCGGCGCCGACAGAGCTCGTCGGAGAGCGCGCGCAAGCGCGCGCTGCGGTCCTTCTTCACCCGTGTGGGAGTGGTGTCCGCTGCGGCCGTCGCGGTCCCGGGCCGCGGGGAGTACGGAAACACGTGCACCTTCGTGATACCGGCACGCTCGACGAGCTCGAGCGTCCGTTGGAAGGCCTGCTCGTCCTCACCCGGGAAGCCGACGATGACATCGGCCGTGAGGTTGAAGTCGCAGAGAGGCGCGAGCTTGGCGAGGTACTGCGCAGCCGTGTAGCGACGACCCATTGCACGAAGGACATCGTCGTCGCCGGACTGGAGCGGGACGTGGAGATGCCGAGATGCCGACGCCGTCTCGCGGAGCGCTGCCACGAGGTCGTGGGTCAGATGGTTCACCTCGATCGACGAGAGCCGAAGACGCTCGACGCCCGGGACGGCACCGGCTTCGCGGACGAGGCGCGGGAGGCCGAACCCCGCGTCGCGGTCGCGGAAGCAGCCGAGGTTGACGCCGGTGAGGACGATCTCGCGATGCCCCTGCTCGACACGGCGCCGGATCTCCGCGAGAACCGCGTCGGCGCGGCGGCTTCGCGTGCCGCCGCGAACGAGGGGGATGACACAGAAGGCGCACGAGAACGAGCAGCCGTCCTGGATCTTCACGAACGCGCGGGCCCGCTCGAGGCGAGCGTCCGCTTGCACGCACGCGATCGGCCCCACGTCGCCGGCGATCGCCGCAGGCGTCTCCTCACTCGGGCTGGTCACGACCGTCACCTGTTCGGGCAGTCCCCGGAACGCACCTTCCAGTCGTGCACCACAGCCGGTGACGTACACGCGACGGTGCGTCCGAGCTGCTCGGGACACGGCCTGCCGCGACTTCGAGACCGCCTCGTGGGTGACGCAGCACGTGTTGACGATCGCCACATCGCCGCCGTGCTCGGTCTCGACCTCGGCGTGGCCGTCGGCGAGCAGCCGCTCGCGGACGGTTTGGGCATCCGTGAACGAGACCTTGCAGCCCAGGAAGCGAATGGAGAAGGTCGCCATCGAGGCACCAGCTTAGTGGGGATGGCGTCGACGGCACAGGCTGCGCACGCCCCCTGGCAGGCGCCTGGGCCTCGTAACAGACGATTACTTGGCGATCAGCACGTCCGCTGCCCAGCCGTCCAGCTCGAGTCGGGTGACCGACCTCCATCCCTGGGCACGAGGCGGCTCACGAACGAGGTATCCCGCCCGGCCCGAACGGGACGACGGAAGGCGCGCCAGCGATGCTCCCATCCGGGCTCGACCGCGGCCGACGAGACATCGGCGAAGGCGCCGCGCATCGTCGCTTCCCCGCGCCGTCCGTGTATGCGGCGAGCTCGACCGAGACGGAGCTCTCGAGCTCCATGAACCCGGCAGGCACGAGCTCGAGCAGGCGTGTCCGAGCAACCTCTGCGCCGGTCGCCGTGACGCGACGCAGATCGGCGCTTAGCGGAGCGCGCTCTTCAGCCGGTGAAAGAAGCCCTCGTCTTCGTCGCTCTTCGCCGCATACGTGCCCGAATCGGCTTGGTTGCTGAACTCCTCGAGCAACCGCCGCTGCTCGTCCGTCAGCTGCGACGGGATCGCGACGTCCAGCCTCACGTACAGATCACCCATCCGGGAACTGCGGAGCGAAGGCATCCCGTGCCCCTTCAGGATCCTGACGTCGCCGGACTGCGTGCCGGGCGCAACCTCGAGCTCGACCTCTCCGGCGGGCGTCGACACACTCGTCGAGGCACCGAGCGCAGCATCGGTCATCGTCAGCCGCAGCGCCGTATGCAGGTCGTCACCGTCTCGCACGAACCGTGGGTCGGGGCGAACACGCACAACCACGAACGCGTTGCCACGGCCTGGGCTGCGGAACCCGGCGTGCCCCTCGCCACGAACGCGAATCTGCTGCCCGTCGTGGATGCCTCGGGGGATCTCGAGCTCGAGCTCGCGCCGGCCGGCAACGCGCCCCTCACCCCGACATACGCCGCACGGCTGCTCGAGCACCTCGCCGAGCCCATCGCAGTCGGAGCAGGCGCGCTGCTGAACGAACTGACCGAAGACGTTCTGGGAGACGGTTCTGACGATCCCGCCGCCCGAGCACCTCGTGCACACCCTCGACGCGGTCCCGGGCTCGGCGCCGGTTGCGCCGCAGCGCTCACACGCGAGAGCCACCTCGACCGGGGCGGTGACGGTACTGCCTGTGAACGCCTCCTGGAGGTCGATCTCGACGACGGCTTGGAGGTCACCGCCGCGCTGTGATCGCCGGCGCGTACCCCCGGTCGTACCGAGGAGGTCCTCGCCGAAGAACGCTGCGAACACATCCGCGAGGCTTCCGAAGTCGGCGAACATGGGCTCGAACCCACCCCTTCGAAGGCCGGCCCTGCCGTAGCGGTCGTACGTCGCGCGCCGCTCTGGGTCTGACAGCACCTCGTACGCCTCCGCAACCTCGCGGAACTGGCCATCGGCATCCGGCGCGCTCGAAACATCCGGATGCAGCTCGCGCGCGAGCGCACGGAACGCGCGCTTGATGTCGGCGTCGCTCGCGTTTCGCGGAACTCCGAGGACCTCGTAGTAGTCACGCTCCGCCGTGGCCATCCGGCTCTCAGGCCTCTTCGTAGACGTCTTCGACGAACCGCGAGAGCTCGAATGCGGCTGCTCGCACCGCACGGATCGCCTTCTCGTAGTCCATCCGAAGCGGCCCGATCAGGCCGACCGCCCCGAGCGGCGTGCTCCGTATCCCGTAGGTCGCGCCGACGAGCGAGACGGCGTGGAGCTGCCCTCCACCGACCTCGGGACCGACGTGAACGACCGGGCGCCTCGGCTCGAGGGCGTCGCTCACGAGCTCGAGCACGGCGGCGCGCCGCTCGAGGAGCTCGAGCAGGCGCATCGTCGCCTCGACCTCCTCCGCCCGCGCCTCTACGAGCAGACCGGCCGTTCCGCCGATGAATACCTCAGGTCCCTCTTCGGATCCGATGTCGAGCAGCGTCTGGCCGATGAGCTCGAGGAATGCGCGCTCCCGCGGGACGAGCCCAGGCGCGTCGAGTCGGCGTCGAACCGCGCTCGAGCCGAGCCGCTGCCCGACGAGCTGGTCCTCGAGGTACTCGGATGCCCAGGCTACGAGCCCGGGGTCGACAGGCTCGTCGAGGCGGAACATCCGCTTCGTCACCCCGCCCGTGGACGTGATCACGACCACCATCACGCTCGTCGGCTGGAGCGCGAGCACCTCGATGTGTCGTATCGACGCCGTTTCGAGCGAGGGCGCAGAGACGAGCGCGAGCAGCCGCGTCGCCTGGGACAACATCTCCGTCGTCGTGCGCAGGGCATGCTCGATCTCGTTGCGCATCGACCCGAGGTCGACACCGAGAGCGTCAGGGCGCCCCTCCACGGTGTCCACGAGCTCCTCGGCGTAGATGCGGTAGCCGCTCTCGGTCGGCATGCGGCCAGCGGACGTATGGGGGTGAGTGAGGAGGCCGAGGGTCTCGAGCTCCGCGAGCTCTCCGCGCACCGTCGATGACGAGACATGGAGCCCCGAGCGCTCGACGAGCGCGCGTGAGCCGACCGGCTGGCCGGTGGCCACGTACTCCTCGATGACGCGCCGGAGGATCTCGCGTTTGCGGGGGGTGAGCTGCATCCCGAATCCGATGGTAGCCACGGATCCTGCCGATGCACGCCTCGCTCGAGCCTCTTCCCAATCCGAACGGAAGGGCAGATAATGCAGGCGGGAGAGAGGGGGGCTGGTCACGCTACGGCAAACCCGTGGTGATCACGTGGTCGGATTGCGCAAGAGCGCGGGCGATGTCGCACGCGGCTCTCGAGGTCGTTTGCACGAGCGCGGCCAGGTCACGGTGTTGTTGGCGCTTCTCCTCCCCATGATCCTCGCCCTGAGCGCGATCGTCGTAGACGTCGGCAACTGGTACGTGCACAAGAAGCGTCTGCAGACGCTCGTGGACGCCGGCGCCTTTGCGGGTGCCACGAAGTTCGTCGGGTGTTCGTTCCAGTTCGGCGATCCCGTCGCCGCCAACGCGGCGATCAAGTCGGTGGCGCTCGCCTACTCAGGGGACACGATCCGTGACCCGGCGACGATCAACCTGCAGGTGCAGGAGCCGAACGACGTGCGGATCGTCCTGAACAGCGCCCAGTACTGGACGGACGGCTATCCGACGGACGGAGTCGGCCTCGACGACACGCTGGACCAGGACGGCGATCCTCTGACCGCGGGGGACCCGTGCAGCTCGAAGACACTCGACGTGAAGGCGACCGACGACGACGCACCGCTTCTCTTCGGCTTCATCCCGTTGGTGATCGACCCCAAGAGCAAGGCGCGGGTCGAGATCCGCCAGATCAAGGAACAATCCGGAATGCTGCCGTGGGCAGTGCCCGAGATCGACCCGGCGGCCGTTGCCGCGATCTTCGTCAACGAGAGCACAGGGGCGGTCCTCGACTGGCAGCTCCTGATGAGAGACGAGAACTACGACCCGAACAACGACTTCGACAACGACCCGACCACGAACCGCTTCCCGTCTACCCTCGCTGCGTGGATCACGCCAGAAGCCCGCGATTGCCCTGAGCCCTCATGGGGGTGCGTCCCGATACCGTTCGAAAATACGGGCATCGTGATCCTCGTTAGCAAGGCGGACGACGATCCGAGCTTGTTCACCGGGGGAGCGGGGACGCTCACGACGATCTGCTCCCAGGACCCTGACCTCGTCGCGTGCTACGCAGGCGACGGCAACCAGGACGGCCTGAGCTTTGTCCACGGCTGGTCCGATGCCCCCGGAGCGCCGAATGCCCCGCAGATTCGAGACGTCAGCGTCACCAACGCCACCTGCGCGGACGATCTTTCGGCGCCTTATTTCCTCTTGACCGGAGACTGCGACGTGGGAGCGACTGCGGTGATCGACTTCGGCGTCGAGGGCGACCCGACACTGCCCCCGCCGAGCGGGATCAACGCCGTGGTCAAGCTCGAGGGGCCAGGTTGCGGCAACAGCGGCTGCCCGATGACGTACTCGGGAGCGGCTACGAGTCCCACGGAGAGCATCTGGATCACCGCCGCGGGTGGATACCTCGCGCCCGCGTCCGGACGATCGACGTTCTCGATCGCCTGGGCAACTGAGCTCGACGACGCTAGCACCCATTCGGGCACGTTCCCGAGCGTCGCCAATCCCTACGTGGCTGACGACGCCTCGGGGCCGATCCTCTTCCTCAAGCTCCACACCGAGGACACGAATGTGCTGGACCCGAACTCCCGCTCGAGCGGTCCCGAGCGGAGTGTCGTCGTAGCGGTCGGCCTCAACAAGCCCCTCCAGATCCGCGATCCGTTCTCCGAGCCGGTGCTGCTCCGCTACGCGAGCCCGTCGGGGAGCCTCAACCAGGCGCTCGACTGCGACTCGGGGGTCACCTTCACGAACGAGATCATCAACGGCTGTCAGACCACGTACGGGCTGAACTTCGACGACTTCGACAAGGACGGAAACAAGGAGTGGGCGGACATCACCTGCTCCGCGTACCCGAGCCCGAGCGATCTCCCACCGCCGTCGTTCGCCAACGACCCTGCCCCGAACTGCATCGCTGCCAAGACGGGCGATGTCATCGCGTTCACGAAAGGACTGAGAGACCGGTTCGAGGAGCCCACCTGCGCGCCGAACAACTGGCCGGAAGACCAGGGTTCTCCGGGCCGCGGGCCCGAGGATGTAGCTGCCCTCCGCGAGTTCTTCACGAACTACGACTTCGCCAATGACCCCCGGTACGTGACGCTCATCATCACGGACATCACGGCATTCGAGGGCACCGGAAGCACGAACCTGCCCGTCAAGTACTTCGCCGGCTTCTACGCAACCGGGTGGGACATCAGCCCTCACACGATGGGCTGCCCCGGCGAGAACGACCCGCACCCGCTTCTCGGCACCGGGTACAAGAAGTCCAAGGACAATGGCGATGTCTGGGGCCACTTCGTCAACATCGTCGTCTTCTCGTCGTCGGGCCTCCCAAACGACCAGCTCTGCAACTTCGACGAGCTCGGAAACTGCATCGCCGTCCTCGTCGAGTGACGGTCTCTCGTCCGTCGATCAGGCTGACACGAGCTCGGCGGTAACGCCCCCGCCGAGGAACCGTCCGCGACGCGTGAGCCGGATCTCCTCGCCGCGCCCGTTCGAGCTCAGATCGACCAATCCCCAAGCCATGAGCCGGCTCAGCGCGGCGCGATCCAGCGCACCATCGACTTCGACTACCGGCAGCGGCTCGTCGAGCCGGAGGCCGAGCAGCAGCTTCTCGCGCTCGTGTGTCCCGCCGTCGATCACCTCGACCTCCGAAGGCGGCCGCTCGCCGGTCGCGAGGGCACCGACGTATCGCGACAGGCTCGGCGCGTTCCGCCGTCGCTCGCCGGAAACCGTCGAGACAGCTCCCATGCCGATCCCCAGATAGTCGCGCCCGCGCCAATAGCCTAGGTTGTGGCGTGCACGCAGATCTCGCCCGTCCGCGCGCGCCCCATCGAGGCAGAAGTTGGCCGTCTCGTACCAGCGGTACCCGGCGGCCGTCAGCGTGTCGACGGCCTGCTCGAAGTAGCCCTCCATCGCCTCGGCCTGCCGAGCCAGCTCTTCGCCGTATGCGTGCGTGAACCGCGTCCCAGGCTTCGCCTCGAGCTCGTAGCAGGAGAGGTGCTCGGGCTCGAGGGCGAGCGCGTGGACGAGATCGCCGTTGAGATGGGCGGCGCTCTGGCCGGGTATCCCGTAGATGAGGTCGAGCGAGATGTTGTCAACTCCGGCATCACGAAGAACGTACACGGCTCGCCGGACATCGTCAGGAGCGGCTCGACGCTCGAGCACCGAGAGCAGCTCCGGCTGGAAGCTCTGCGCCCCGAGAGAGACGCGGTTCGCGCCTCCCGCGCGCAGGAGCCGGGCAAGCTCGGGTGTGACCGTTTCCGGGTTCGCCTCCACGGTCAGCTCCTCGGCGGCCGGGAGCGCGTCGAGCAGCCGCTCGAGCTGCGCCGAATCCGTGAACGTCGGCGTTCCTCCGCCGAGGAAGACCGTCTCCACGTCGTCCGCAAGGACGTCGCCCTCGAGCCCGAGCTCGGCGAGGAGCGCACCGACGTAGCTCCCGTGCTGATCGCCGCGGCCGACGACGGTCACGAAGTCGCAGTAGCCGCACCGGTGCGCGCAGAACGGCAGGTGGACATAGAGGTGCCGGACGTGGCCCACCGCTACCTCCGCCGCTCCGAGTCGAGGTTCAGGACGGCGAGAAAAGCCTCCTGCGGCACCTCGACGCCGCCGACCTGCTTCATCCGCTTCTTGCCCTTCTTCTGCTTCTCGAGGAGCTTGCGCTTGCGCGTGATGTCGCCGCCGTAGCACTTGGCGAGCACGTCCTTGCGCTTCGCCTTGATCGTCTCTCGCGCGATCACACGCGAGCCGATCGCGGCCTGCACGGGGACGTCGAACATCTGCCGAGGGATCTCCTGTCGAAGACGCTCCACGAGCTGCCGCCCTCGGTCGTACGCCGCGTCGCGGTGGATGATCAGCGAGAGTGCGTCCACCTGCTCGCCGCCGACGAGGATGTCGACGCGGGTGAGGTCGCCCGGACGGAACCCCGCGAGGTCGTAGTCGAAGCTCGCGTACCCCCGTGTTCGGGACTTCAGCTGGTCGTAGAAGTCGAGCACGATCTCCCCCAGCGGGAGCTCGTAGGAGAGGAGGACGCGCTCCTCGCTCAGGTACTCGAGGTGGTCGAAGCTGCCGCGCCGCTCGTTGGCGAGCTCCATGACCGCCCCGACGTAGTCCTTCGGGACGATGACCGACGCCTTGACGTACGGCTCTTCGACCTGCTCGAGCTCACGCGGCATCTCCGCCGGGTTGTGCACCTCGACGGTCTCACCGGTACGTGTGGTCGCCCGGTACGCGACGGTCGGTGCCGTGATCAGGAGGTCGAGGTCGAACTCGCGCTCGAGCCGCTCGCGGACGATCTCCATGTGGAGGAGCCCGAGGAAGCCACACCGAAACCCGAACCCGAGCGCCTGCGACGTCTCGGGCTCGTAGGAGAGGGATCCGTCGTTGAGCTTGAGCCTCTCGAGCGCGTCGCGCAGCTCCGGGTAGTCGTCCGAGTCCGTCGGGAAGATCCCCGCGAAGACCATGGGCTTGACGTCCAGATAGCCTGGAAGAGGCGCCGCTGCGGGGCGACGGCGCGACGTGAGCGTGTCGCCGGCGCGGAGTCGCGACACGTCCTTGAGGCCCGTCACGACGTAGCCCACCTCTCCCGCGCCGAGCGAGGCGACCGGCTCGCGGGCGGGTGACATCACTCCGAGCTCCTCCGCCTCGAACGACGTGCCCTGGGCCATCGCCCGAAGCGGCTCGCGGGTCTCGAAGCGCCCGTCCACCACGCGCACGAAAGCGACGACACCGCGGTATTGATCGTACGAGGAGTCGAAGATGAGCGCGCGTGCGGGCGCGTGCGGATCGCCCGCCGGAGGCCGGATCCGCTCGATGATCGCGTCGAGGACGTCCGGGACGCCTTCGCCCGTCTTGGCCGAGATCCGGAGGACTCGGTCGGGCGACTCGCCGAGGAGCTCGGCAAGCTCGTAAGAAGCCCCGTCCGGGTCGGCCTGCGGCAGGTCGATCTTGTTCGCGACGGGAACTATCTCGAGCTGGCTGTCGAGCGCCAGGTATGCGTTCGCGAGCGTCTGCGCCTCGATCCCTTGAGCCGCATCGACGAGGAGCAGCGCGCCCTCGCACGCCTGCAGCGAGCGGGATACCTCGTACGTGAAGTCGACGTGGCCGGGGGTGTCGATCAGGTTGAGCTCGTGTCCTCGCCAGCGGACGCGCACCGCCTGGGCCTTGATCGTGATCCCGCGTTCGCGCTCGAGGTCCATGGAGTCGAGGAGCTGGTCGCGCATCTCGCGCTCGGTGACGGCGCCCGTCAGCTCGAGTACGCGGTCCGCGAGCGTCGACTTGCCATGGTCGATGTGCGCGATGATCGCGAAGTTGCGAATACGGTCTTGCTCCATGGGTGATCAGCGCTCTTCGCGCCGGGCCCGCAACGATAGCGGGCGCAGCCTTCCGGCCGGGATCAGCTCACCGCTACCCAGACGAGGCCGTCTCCGACCGCGACGTCGGTTGGGGGACTCCCGAGCACGAATTGAGCGACGAGCTTCTCGGTGGACGGATCCACACGCGACACGGTGCCGTCCCCCGAGCTTACGACCCAGAGAGATCCGTACCCGACCGCCACCCCGGATGCATTACTCCCCGCAACGAAGAACGCGCCCGCGACGGCGTGGAGCGACGGAGAGATCCGCCAGACCTGCCCGGCCGGCACCCAGACGGCGCCCTCTCCGACCGCGATCGCTGGGGTTCCCAGTGACATCGAGATCGTCTCCCTGACCGTATTCGAATCCGGATCGATCTCGGTCACGCCGAGATAACCAGACACCCACACCGCCCCTTCGCCCACTGCGATCGCCCCCGCGTCGGCCTCGATCGTGGCGACGACGACATTCGAACGCGGGTCGATCCGCCAGATCGATCCGCGTTCGTAGGCTCCTACCCAGACACTTCGAGCCCCGACTTCGACGTAGCGCGCCTGGTTCCTGAACGACGAAAACCGCGGCTGCGGCAGTTCGATCGTCCGCTCGACACGGCCAGAGGCAGGATCCATGCGCAAAACGGTGTTTTCGGAGGTTGCGATCCAGACCGCCCCGGCGCCTACGGCGACGTCCGTCGGGGTCGCGTCGAGCCCGATCGTCCGGACGACGCGCATCACCGCTGTGTCGATCCGCGAGACGGTCCGGTCATTGCCGTTGATCACCCAAGTGGAACCCTCGCCGGCCGCGACTTGAGACGGATGATCGCCGACGGGAATCTCGGCGACGACCTCGTTCGTCCGCGGGTCGACCGCGATTACCGAGTCGGGATCCACAGAAACGACCATCGCCCCTGGCTCCCTACGGGCGAACTGCACAACGATCACGGCGATCGCCGCACCGAGGAGGAGCGCGGCTCCGATCGCTATCAGCGATGTCCCCTTTTTCCGGCTCAGCACTCGGGGAAGCGGCCGGGTCGGTGCATCCAACGTCGAATCCTGGCGGAGGATCGCCTGCTCGAGCTCTCGCAGCTGTCTGCCCGGTTCGAGGCCGAGCTCCTCCACGAGCGTCGAACGGGCGTCCTGGTAGACGTCCAGCGCATCCGCCTGGCGTCCGGTCCGGTAGAGCGCGAGCATGAGCTGGCCGCGCAGGCGCTCTCGGAGCGGGTGCTGGCGCACGAGCGCCTCTAGCTCAGGAATCACTTCGGCAGCCTCGCCGAGCGCCAGATCAGCTTCGATCCTTTCTTCGAGCGCGGCGAGCCGGAGCTCCTCCAGTCGGGCGATATCGGCCTGAGCGAAGCTCGCGTAGGTAACGTCGGCGAGCGCAGGACCGCGCCAGAGCGAAAGCGCCTCGCGCAGGGTTCTGGCGGCATCGTTCGCCTCACCCCCGGCAAGCAGCTCCCTGCCGTGCTCGAAGAGACGCTCGAAGCGGTAGAGATCGAGTTCGTCCTGCTCGAGAACGAGCATGTACCCCTGTCCGCGCGTCTCGAGGTAACCGTCACCGATCGCCCTTCGGAGCTGGGAGACGTAGATGTGGACGCTGTTCAGCGCGCTGGCCGGCGGTGTCTCACCCCACAGGGCGTCGACGATGCGATCGACGGAGACCACTTCCCGCACGTGAAGAAGGAGCAGAGCGAGAAGCGCTCGTTGCTTCCCGCCGCCGATCTCGAGCGGCCGCCCCTGATCACGCACCTCGAGCGGGCCCAGCATGCTGAAGTCCATCCGCGCTCCTTCCGCGCGCCACGCTAACAGCAGCGCCTCCGGCACCTCAAGCAGCGCTCTAGCGGGCTAAAGCGGGCGTCAATCACGCTCGAACACGCTGCTCTCCTATTCGTGAGTCGAGATCTGGAAGGAGAAGAGACGATGACCATGACAACGGTCGTGTTCAGGGGGGTCGCTCCGGTCGCGGTTGCAGCGGCTCTCGTCGCAGGTTGCGGTGGAGGGGATGGCGGGGTTTCGAGCGGTGACTTCATCGCGGAAGCCGACGCGATCTGCGCCGACGCGAACGAGCAGCGGGCGACTCATCAGACGCCGGGGATCAGGACTTCGGGTCGAGGGCAGGACGAGGCGGTCGCGGAGTACGCGGGGAAGATGGATCCCGTCTACTCGCAGGCGCTCACGGAACTGAGAGCGCTCGCGCCGCCCCCGGGCGACGAGGCGACGATACGGGAGATGCTCGACACATTCGGAGCGGCCTTCGCGCTGATCGACAAGACCCGCGAGGCCGCGCAGGCCAACGACAGAGCGAAGGGCGAGGAGGCCTATTTCGGGTGGTCGGACCTCGCCCTCGATGGACAGAACAGAGCTCATAGCTACGGCCTCGAGGACTGCGCGCTCTTCGGCACGCCGTAGCCGACATTCGGATCTGAAAGGAAGAACCATGAACCGTGCGACCGCACCCAGACTCACCCTCGTCGTCGGCGTCGTCATTCTGCTCGGACTGCTGTATCAGCCGGTGGCCGGCGCGGCGCCGCCGTTGACCGAGACGTTCACCGAAACGTTCGACGGCGTCCAGAGCTGCGACGGTTTCCAGAACGTCTTCAGCGGCGAGATCTCGCTACGGGTGACCACGTACTTCGACGCTGCGGAGAGCCCGAGCCGCGTGCAGATTCACGCGACTGGCGAGGAGATCGACGTCAACTCGATCACGGGGAAGTCGATCTCGATCCGCGGGAACTGGCTCATAAAGATCGACCTCGTCTCCGGGACGTTCACGCTCGCGGGCCAGTTCATCATGTCCAACGAGCCGGGACAGGGGAACGCGATTCACTCGACCGGCCGCCTCGTCTTCGATGCGGACGACAACGCCGTCTTCTCGGCCGGGCCGCACGAGGTGCTCGAGACGAACGGCGAGATCTTCTGCACGGCCTTGTCGTAACCGCTGGCGATATCCGAATCTCGAGGAACCCGACCATGTGCGGGTTCCTTCGATGGTCCGTCAAGGCGCGTCGCGCGCTGCCGATCCGCGCAGCAGTAGCAGCGCCTCGAGCTCACGAAGCCCGAGCGCCCGCGCGGCGCCGACATAGACGAGCCCGCCGGCGGCGAAGCCGGCTCCGAGCGAGACGAGCTGGGCGAACAGAGACTCGCCCAGCCAGGCCTCGAGCGCGTACCAGGCGACGAACGCCGCGGCTGCGGCCGCGACGCCCGCAAAGACGACGCGCAGCACGACGCCGAGCGTCCGGCCGACGTGCTCGAGCCCGAGCCGCCGGCGCATCATCACGAGCAGGACGGTCGCGGCGACGACGTTCACAGTCGACGTCGCGAGTGGGATCCCCCAGATGCCGAGGCGATAGAAGACCGCGTCGAAGGCGGTATTGAGCCCGACCGCACCGAGGGCGATCGCGGTCGGAGTCCAGTTCGTCTGCACGGCGTAGAAGCTGCGGTTCAGGATCAGCATCCAGCCGTTGAAGACCAGGCCGATCGAGAACGCCTGCAGGCACTGGGCGACGATCACGGTGTCCTCGGCGGTGAACTCACCGCGCTGATAGACCAGACGGACGATCGGCTCCGCGAGGACAATCGAGAGGAGGCCTGCTGGGACGAGCAGGAAGGCGATCTGCCGCAGACCGCCGTCGAGCGCGCGGCGGAGCCCGGGCGCATCACCCCGGGCGGCCAGCCGCGCCAGGGTCGGGAAAAGGACGGTCGTCACCGCCACGGCGAACACGCCTTGGGGGAGCATGTAGAGCCGGAAGGCCTTGTCGATCGCCGCCGGGGCGAGCTCGGGGTCGAGAAGCCGGGACGCGAAGAGGGTGTCGACGAGGAAGTTCACGTTGACGAGCCCGATCGTGAGGGTGACCGGGAGCATCAGCGTGAGCACCCGACGTACAGCCGGGTCGCGCCAGTCGATCACCATCGTCAGCCGGCCGTCGAGGCGGCGGAGCCAAGGGATCGGGAGGAGGAGCTGGACGAGCGTCCCCAGGACGACGACCGCTGCGTACAGATAGAGCTGCGCGCTCTCGTCGTCGATGCGTGGGACGCCGAGGACGAGGCCGAGGATGATCACGAGGTTCCACGCAACCGGGGCGAGCGCCGGCAGCGCGAAGTGGTGATACGTGTTCAGGATCCCGACGACGATCCCGGAGAGCCCCAGCAGCACGACGATCGGGAAGAGCACGCGAGAGAGGCCGACGGCGAGATCGAAGTCGCCGCCGGGATCGCCGAACGGCCGCATGAGGAGCGGCGCGAGCAGGATGAAGACAGCCGTGACGCCGCCGAGGACGAGCAGCGTCAGCCAGAAGAGTGTCGACGCGACACGCCACGCACGCTTCTTCTCGCCGCGCTCGAGGAGCTCGCTGAACACGGGGACGAACGCACCGGAGAGCGCTGCGTCGGCGACCAGAGCGCGCACGAGATTCGGGATCTGGATTGCGACCGTGAAGGCGTTGATCACGCCGGACACGCCGAAGAAGTACGCGCTGACCATCTCGCGCATGAGGCCGAGGACCCGCGAGACGGCAGTGGCGAGCGAGAAGACCGCGGTCGAGCGCGCGATTCGGCGGCTGTGGCCGGTCTCCCCCGCAGGCGGGGGCGTCGTCGTGTCCGGAGGGTTCTCCATCGAGGGGCTGTCCAGGCCGATTCTCCCAGTCGGTCCTGCTACCATCGCCCGGCCCGCGGCTGCGGGCGTTTCCTCGAATGGCGAACATCCAACAGCAGAAGAAGCGCGTCCGGATCCAGGCGCGGCAGCGTCTCGAGAACCTTCGCTACCGCTCGACCATCAAGACGCTCACGAAGCGCCTCGAAATCGCGGCTGCCGATGGCGACTCCGAGCGGATCGCGAGCGAGCATCGCGAGCTCGTTCGCACGATCGACCGGGCGACGACACGCGGAGCGCTTCATCGCAATACTGCGGCGCGTAAGAAAGCGCAAGCGGCGAAGATCGCCGCCGGCACCTCCTCGTAACGCGCCCTA
>Ga0209640_10000269_pt1 | contig 39189 bp, 36 predicted proteins | sample RifCSP10_1_FD_184018 | JGI IMG/M metagenome (GOLD analysis project Ga0209640, IMG submission 184018) | Soil microbial communities from Rifle, Colorado - Rifle CSP2_sed 10_1 (SPAdes) (version 2) | ecosystem: Environmental > Terrestrial > Deep subsurface > Rock core/Sediment | place: Rifle... | reverse complement strand
CGACTGCGGAGCTTGTGAGCCCGAATGCCCGGTGACCGCGATCTTCCCGGAAGAGGACGTTCCGGGGACTCTGAAGCAGTACATCGATTTGAATCGCGATGTCTTCAAGGGCGAGAATCCGCCGGGGCGACCAACAAAATAAAGCGGCGTGCTGAGTTGTTAGTGGTGGGTGCCAGGGCGATTTGCTGGAACGGGAGCTGGTGCTGGAGTCATGGCTGGTGCACCAGGCACCAGCACTGCTCACCAGCAGGGAGCAAGCAGTAAGCAGCAAGCGGCGGCTCGGCTCCTCCTACTGCAGCGTGAGTTTTGCCAGAAACTCCGATACGACGTGATTAAACGCCGCGGGCCGCTCGATGTTACTGAGATGGCCCGCGCCCGTGATCAACTCGAGCGTGCTGCCGCGAATCGCGCCGTGCATCGACCGCGCCTCTTCGATGGGGATCACAGTGTCCTCGTCGCCGGTCACGATGAGCGTTGGAACGTCGATCGTGGACAGCGTGGGTGTCGAGTCGGGACGGTCCATCATGGCCTGTAGCGCGCCGATCACACCGTCCGTTGGCGCCGCCGACATCATGCGGTGCACGGTGTTCGTGATCTCGGGCCGCTTGCTCCGCGTCGTCTTGCCGAGCATCCCGGGTAGCGTGGCGTCCGCGACGGCGATGCTCCCCTGCTCGCGAGCAACAGCCATGAGGTTCCTGCGGCGCTGGCGCGCTTCTTCGCTGTCGGCGCCCGCCCGCGTGTTCGATAACACCAGGCCCCGCACGCGATCCGCGTGGCGTCGCCAGAGGGCGAACGCCACGTAACCGCCCATCGACAGTCCGGCGATGACGGCCCGTTCGAGATGCAGCGCGTTCATCAGCCCGAGGAGGTCGTCCGCGTACTGGTCCATGCTGTATGGCGCCGCCGCCGTCGTTTCGCCGAAGCCGCGCAGGTCGACCGGCAGGCAGCGCGCCTGGACCGTCAGCGCCTGGAGCTGGGGCGTCCACAGGGACCGGTCGTGCGGAAAGCCGTGGATGAAAAGCACGGGCATCCCCGTGCCGCCGTCGTCATAGCCGATTTCGATGTCGTCCAGTAGTGCGAGCATAGCCTAACGGAAAGATCAGCGTGTATTTGCGTGTGCGAACATGCTACACCCGCGGGTCACCCTGCTAGATTGCGGAGCCTGACCGCCAATTTTCCCTCTGCCACTCGACACCGCTCCGTGCCGGGATCCCCGGGGTCCAACGGACCGCAATACATCGATTCCACCGAGGCCGCGGACCGATTCCTGGCCTCGATCGCCGGGGCGCGTTCCCTCGCGCTCGACACCGAGGGTGCGAGCTTCCACCGGTACGTCGACCGCATCTATCTCCTCCAGCTCTCGACCGAGGGCCGCCACGCCATCATCGACCCCCTGAAGGTCGAGTCGCACCCGGGACTCGGCGCGCTCCTCGAGTCGCGCGACGTCGAGGTGGTCTTCCATGACGCCGACTACGACCTGAGGCTCCTGCATCAGGACTACGGCTGGCGTGTCACGAACATCTTCGACACCCGTGTCGCCGCCCAGCTCCTCGGAATCAAGGCGTTCGGGCTCGCCGCCCTCCTCGAGGGCTTCTTCGGCGTCCGACTGGACAAAAAGCACCAGCGCGCGGACTGGTCGATGCGACCGTTGCCCGGCGACATGCTCGAGTACGCGGCGCAGGATACCATGCACCTGCTCCCCCTTCGCCAGCGCCTTCAGGACGCCCTGGACCGCAAGGGACGGCTGCATTGGGCGCGTGAGGAGTTCGAGCGCCTGGAGGGAACGCGCTGGGCGGAAGCCGGCGAGGATACGAGCTACCTTCGCATCAAGGGAGCCCGCGACATCACGCGGCGGGAGCTGGCGATCGTGCGTGAACTCGTCGCCTGGCGCGACGGAGTCGCCAGGGAAGTCGATCGCAGCACGTTCCGTGTCGCCGGGAACGATGTGCTGCTTTCCATCGCGCGACAGGCGCCATCGACCGTGGCGGCCATCGAGAGCACGAAGGGTCTCTCGCGCGGTGTCGTCGCCCGGCACGCAACGGCAATTCTCGAGGCGGTCGCCCGTGGTCTGGCGGTCCCCGAGGCGGACCTGCCGAAGTTTCCGCGCGGAACGCGCTGGGCGCGGGAACCGGACTACGAGGATCGCGTCACCGCGCTCAAGGCAGTGCGCGATCGGCGCGCCATGGAACTGGAGCTCGACCCGGGTGTTCTGTGCCCGCGCGAACGACTGGAAGCGATCGCCCGTCGCAACCCGCGATCACTCGAGGAGCTGATGGAAGTGCCCGATGTCCGCCGTTGGCAGGCCGAGGTCCTGGGTGAGGAGTTCGTTCACGCGCTGCAGGCCGGCGCGAATGCCGATTCACCCTATCGTAGCGCCTGATGCGTAACTCGATCACCTGCCTGGTCCTTACCGGCGCTCTCGCAATTGCGGCAGCGCACGGTTCGGCGCAAAGCCCGGGTGCGCCGAGTCACGAGTCACGAATCACCGGTCAGGTCAGTGGGTTGTACGCGCCGGCGCTGGCGTCGGATATGGAAGCGCCTCCGGTGCCTCGCGAGTTCCGTGGCGTCTGGATCGCGACCGTCGACAACATCGACTGGCCGTCGAAGGCCGGACTGCCGGTTGAGGCGCAGAAGGCCGAATTGCTGGCGCTGTTCGATCGTGCGGCGCGAATTCGACTGAATGCTGTCATTCTGCAGGTGCGACCGGCCGCCGACGCGTTTTACATGTCCAAGCTCGAGCCGTGGTCCGTGTACTTGACTGGACGCAACGGTCGTCCACCCGTGCCGGCCTGGGATCCGCTCGCCTTCGCGGTGGCCGAAGCGCACAGTCGCGGGCTCGAGCTGCACGCGTGGTTCAATCCGTACCGGGCCAGGTATCGCGGCGATCGGGGGCCACTTTCCGCGCGGCACGTGAGCAAGACAATGCCGGCCGTCGTGAAGAAATACGGCGCCTACCTGTGGATGGACCCCGGCGAGCCGAGTGTCCGCGCGCACACGACAAAGGTCATTCTCGACGTCGTCCGCCGGTACGACATCGATGGCGTGCACATCGACGACTACTTCTATCCGTATCAGGAACGCGATCGTCGCGGCCGCGTCATTCCGTTCCCCGACGATCGATCATGGACCCGGTACCGGCGCACCGGCGGGACCCTGGACCGCGACGCCTGGCGCCGTCGCAACGTGGACCTGCTGGTGCAGCAGCTCTATCGCGACATCAAGTCGGTCAAGCCGTGGGTGAAATTCGGCGTGAGCCCGTTCGGCATCTGGCGGCCGGGATTCCCTGCGTCGGTGCGTGGCCTGGACGCGTACGACGCGCTCTTCGCCGATTCTCGCCGGTGGCTCGCTGAAGGATGGCTCGACTACTTCGCGCCGCAACTGTACTGGCAGGTGGGCGCGCCCCAGCAGAGTTATCCGGCGCTGCTCGAATGGTGGGCGGGTCAGAACCAGCGTGGCCGCCACCTCTGGCCCGGAAACGGCACCTACAAGGTGACTGACGCCGGCTCGGCGCGGTGGCCAGCAACCGAAGTCGTTCAGCAGATCACACTCACCCGCGACCAGCCCGGCGCCGGTGGGAACGTGCACTACAACATGACGGCACTGATGCGAAGCGTGGATGCGCTTGCCGATCAGCTCGCCACCGGGCCATACGCCGGACCGGCGCTGGTGCCTGCGTCGCCATGGCTCGCCACCAAGCCGCCCTCGACGCCCATCGTGTCGGTGACGCGAAACTCCAGGAACCTCAACCTGCGGATCTCGGTACCCGCGGACCGGACGGCGTCGTCGTCGACGCCGCGGTGGTGGCTCGTCAGGGCCAGGTATGGCGACGGTTGGCGCGCCCAGGTGGTGGATGCGAGGGCTCAGTCGGTGACCGTATCGCCGGGAGCGGAGCGGGAACTGCCGGACTTCGTCGTGGTGAATGCCGTCGATCGAGCCGGGGTTGAATCGCCGGGTGTGCGGGTCGTTCCTGCGCGCGGAACTGCGGGCAACCGGTGAGTCGCTGCTTGCTTCTTACTTCTTACTGCTTGCTGGAGCTGGAGCAAGCAGCAAGCAGCGTCCTTTAGAATCCCAGGTACGCCCTGACCCGAGGCTCAATCCGCTCCGGCGTCCACGGCGGCGACCAGACGAGATTCACGTTCACGCCACCGACACCTCGCAGGGAACGCAGCTGCTCCTCCGCCTCGTGGAGAATCTGCGGTCCGGCGGGGCACCCGGGTGACGTCAGGCTCATGTCGACGTTCACGTCGGCGCCATCCAGCGACACGTCGTAGATCAGGCCCAGGTCCACGATGTTGAGGCCGATCTCAGGGTCCTTGACGCGCCGAAGCGCGAGGCGCACCTGATCCTCGCTCAAGGCCTCACCCGTCTCGGACTCGGCCTCCTCGTCACTCTCTGGGGCGAACGGATCCTCGGACACGGAATCGCAAATGGGGAAGACTTCAGTCGGGAAACCCGAACGGAAGATGCCCGGCAGGAGAGGGTGGGAGCAAGCTCTGAAAGGCGGCAGAGCTGCTTAATGCTTACTTCTTGCTGGGTGCTGCTTTGCAGAGCGCTGGGCTCCCGATGGGCAAGAAGTAAGAAGCAAGAAGCAAGAAGTAAGCAGTAAGCAGCCGGTCTCCCGCCCTGCCTACTTCGCTCCGCCAGACTTTCCGGACGCCTTGGGCGTCGACTTCGCGGCGGCGGTTGCCGGCTTCGTCGCGGCCGCCTTCGGCTTCGTCGCTGCCGCCTTCGGCTTCGTCGTTGCGGCCTTCGGCTTCGTCGCTGCCGCCTTCGGCTTCGTCGTTGCGGCCTTCGGCTTCGTTGCGGCCTTCGACGTCGGCTTCTTCGCAACGGTCTTCGTCGCGACCGGCTTCCGGCGAACAGGAGCCCGGCGGCGGACAGTGCGATTCCAGCCCACGGCTTTATCGGCGCGGAAAGACGACGGCATCTTGAGGATGTTGTCGTCCACCACGGACAGCACCGCCGCGTCGGCCAGGTCGGCGCGCACGTCGGCGATCACGCGGGCCGGACGCCGCGCCCGTGGCGCGTGCACGCGATTCGTCAGAAGGATCACGAACAGGTCGCGATCGGGATCGATCCAGAGTGACGTGCCGGTGAACCCGGTGTGGCCATAGGCGCGTTCACCCATGTGCACGCCGGCCGTGCCGTCGCCATCGGACGTGTCCCAGCCGAGGGCGCGCGTGCCGACCGCCCGGTGCGTGAAGCGAGCGACCGCCGAGTCGCTCACGATCCTGACGCCGTCGTACGTGCCCCCGTTCAGCATCATCTGCGCGAAGAGGGACAGGTCGGCCGCGGTCGAGAAGAGCCCGGCATGACCGGCCACTCCGCCTAACGCCCAGGCGTTCTCGTCGTGGACCTCGCCGCGCAGCGGGTATCCACGCGGCGAAGAGACTTCGGTGGGGGCGATGCGGTCGCGTTCCGACTGCGAGGGCCGGAAATGCGTGTCGCTCATGCCCAGGGGCGTGAACACCCGCTCGTTCAGGAAGGAGTCGAGGCCCTGACCCGCGATGGACTCGATGGCAAAGCCGAGAATGTCGGCGCCAATGTCGGAGTAGACCTGGCAGGCGCCGGGCGTGCAGACGAGCGGCGTCGAGGTCACCACGTTTCGCGCGTCCCACGGGCCGTTGGCCAACCGGCGGAGGTCACGCCCCGCGGGCAGGCCGCTCGTGTGCGTGAGAAGGTGCCTGACGGTGACGTTGTCCCTGCTCCCTCCGGAAAACGCCGGGAGGTACCTGGACACGGGGGCATCGAGTTCGAGCCGCCCCTCGTCGTACAGGATCATCGCCGCGGTGGCGGTGCCGACGACCTTCGTGAGCGAGGCCAGGTCGTAAATCGACTCGTCAGGCACGACGGCGGCACTACCGCTCGTCCAGCCAAGGCGTCCGTATCCCTTCTCGAAGACCGAATACCCGCGACGGCCAACGACGACCGATGCACCGGGGTATCCACCGGCGGTGATTCCACGCCTCACGATGCGGTCGATCGTTTCCAGCCGGTTCGCCGACATCCCCACCGACGCCGCGGGCCGGGCGGGCAAGCCGTCCGACGGGGCAAACACGATGGCGAGCGCGGTGAGTGTGGCGAACACTGATGTCCTGCCGGTTAATGGGCTATGACAGACTACGGGAAATCAGAGCAAGAGTTGAGCCGGCGTCTTACAGCAGCGCCGGCTTGAATCGCCAGAGTGTTAGTTCGTTGATCTATAGAAGGTTCCGCTGCACGCCTCAAGTAACGTCTCTGGGTCCAAGTGCCGCAAAGTGCTGCCCTAAATAGCGGAGTGCGTCGTGTCTGTCAAGAAAGAACCTGAGGCTTTGGAGGAGGCCATGAACGATGCATCCCTTTGCAGCAACACGACTTCGGCCCATGATCCGTAACACTACTGACCCCCTCCGCCCCCTGAATGGTCACTGTACGTTTCTGGCAACCTCCCGGCCTCAGGCCGTGACAAAGAAAACGACCGCCATGGCGACGGACTTTCTGACGATCCAACGCGCTATCGAAGGTGACGAGCGAGCGCTGCGAGCCCTCTGGTCGCAGCACGCGCCGCACATCGATGCCGTCGTCAGGCGCCTGGCCGGAGATCCGGACCTGGCGGAGGACATCGCTCAGGAAGTCTGGATCCAGATCTTTCGCGCACTTCCGTCGTATCGCGGCGAGTCACAGTTCGGCACGTGGGCTCACCGAATCGCCGTGAACCGGACGCTCAACGCTCTACGCCGGACTCGACGGTTGACGAAAATCGAGACGGAGATGGACGAGGACACGGTCACGGTCGAGCACGGCGGAGACAGGGCGATGCTCCGATCCGTCATAGATGCCGCGGCGGCGCAACTGTCGCCCGGCGCTCGCACCGTGTTTCTGATGCACGACGTGGAGGGGTACACGCACGAAGAAATCGCTACGGAGCTGGGCATCACGCCCGGTGGATCGAAGTCGCAGCTGTTCAAGGCGCGGGCGAAACTCCGTCGGCTGCTCGCGCACCTGGTCGACGCACCACGGACTGACACAGGACGAGATCATGCAGCACCTGCCTATTGAGCGCCTGGCCGAGCTCGCCGATGGCGAGCCGACGGCCGCTGAACAAGCGCACCTCGACGAATGCGCGATGTGTTCGGCGGAACGCATCGCCTACCATCGCGTGGTCTCGATGGCGGCCGATGAACGCCGGCGCATTGCACCGCCAGTCAGCAACTGGGGATCGCTGAGCACCGCGCTCCGCGAGCAGGGCATCATCACCACGCGCGCGGAGGCGTCAGCGCGAAAGGCCTTTGTCGCGCAGGTGACGCGCTTCGCGTGGCAAGCGGCGGCCGGGATTGGAATTCTCGTGACTGGATTGGTGACTGGACGGGTAACGGCGGGGATGCCGTTGCGCATGGCGCTCGCGCTGGACAACGGCGACGCGACGTTGGCGTCGCAGGTCGCCATGACGCCCGAGGATTTTTCCTCGACGGCCAACGCGATGCAGGTGCTGCAACGGGCGCAGCAGGACTACGAGCGGGCGGCCATGTACCTCGCCAATCACGACACGAGTACGTCCGAAGGCGCATCGGAAGTCTACCGCACGACGCTGGCGGCTCTCGACGAGATGGCGGAGACGTCGCTTCGCGCGCTCAGCGAGGCGCCCGCTGATCCGATCATCAATCAGGTCTATTACACCACGCTCGGCGCCAGGAACATGACGCTGGGCAAATTGGCGACGGCCCTCCCGAGTGGGTCGAGGCTGTCGCGTTTCTAGTGCCGTTCCAACTATTCTCGCCAAGTGGTTCAGTGCAAACCCATACCTTCGAGCGTTCGGTGAAACAAGTTGGAACGGCACCAGGAGTGCAGTCTTGAACACGATTCGCGGTCCCATGAACTCGTTGTCACCAAAGCGCACGCTTCGACGCCGGTTGCCGCTGGCGCTGCGGCATTCGCGACTCCGTTACTCGTACCTGTTGCCGGCAGCGCTGGTCGCCGTACCCGCTACAGCGCAGCAGCGCGACACCGTCATTGCGCGAACGACTTCGTCCTGGCAGACGGACGTCGATCGCCTGCGTCAGGAGCTGGTGTCTCAGCGCAGGATGGAGCTGGAATTCCGGAAGATGCTCGGCACTCTCGAGATCAGGATGAGAGCGGCGGCGGCCGACTCGCAGAGGACGGGAATCATCGCCCAGTCGGAGCTCCTCTTTCGCCGGCTCAACGAGACCGGCCGGGAACAACTGCGCCTCCGCCGGCAGCTCGAGACACTCTGCGCCAACGTGAGAAGGCCGGAAGGGTGGCTCGGCGTGGCAACGACCGGGATTCAGATGCTCGACCGGGAGGTGGATGGTACGAAGATCGTCCGGTTCCTCGAGCCGCCGGTTGTGGAGTCTGTCGATCCCGGCTCGCCCGCGGACCGTGTGGGACTGCGTGCCGGCGACGTGCTCATCGAGATCGGCGGAAAGCGGCTGCTGCAATCGGATGTCGTCTTCTCGGAACTGCTCCGTCCCGGCGAGCGGATCACCGTGAAGTTCAAGCGCGGCAATGATGTCGTGACGCTGTCGCCGGTTGTCGAGCCACTTCCTGAGGTGACCGCCACGCCGTGCTCCTGGGTCGACGTTGGAACCGCCTACGTGCTGTCACCGATGCCGGCACAAGCACCGGTTCAGGTTCGGGTCGAGAACAGCCCGGACGGGACGCGCCGGGTCGCGTACGCATATTCGCGGACTCGCAGGGACTCGGCGACGGTGGTAACCGCTCCCGTGCCGGCCGGCAGCGTTTTCGCCGGACCGATGGCTTATCTCTACAGCGGCGGCGCGAGCTCCCTGGCCGGGCTCCAGCTGGTGGCCCTCAGCCCGGAATCGAGTCGTGCCTTTGGCGTGGCGCACGGGCTGTTCGTGAACCAGGTACTACCGGGCACGCCGGGCCGTGAAGCGGGGCTGCAGGGCGGTGACGTGCTGGTGTCGGCGGACAGCGTCGACCTGCGTTCGATCGGCATGCTGCAGCGGGTCATCAACCGCTCGACCGATCGCACGGTCACACTACTGATCGTTCGCGACCGGAAGCAAGAGACGGTCACACTGCGCTGGTAAGGGCCGAGCGCCGAGCGCGGAGGGCTGCGAGTTGTTCCTCTGGCGCCCAGCGCTCAGCGCTGGACTACCGACGTTGAGAGGAACCCTCGCTCAGGCGCCCAGCTGGCAGCCGATACAGCAACTGAGCCGTCGCCCGATCGGCAGCCGACAGGTCACGGACACGGACCTTGGGCGCCATGATCGACGTGGTGTCGGTCGTGTGGTCCAGGCCCAGAAGGTGTCCGACCTCGTGCATCGCGATGGCGCGGATGGAGGTGGAGTCGAGCACCTCGCCTGAGTGGTGATGGATCGCCAACTGGATATTGGCGTCGATGATCCACCAGTTGTCGTCGTGCGCCCAGAGCGTCTTCCCGCTGATCGACTCGTTGAAGCGGTCAACCCAGGTGACGTGGACGTCGGCCAGGCTGGAGTCGACCACGAAGGTGAACGCTACCGGGATGCCGACATCTGACCATTCTGCGAACGCGCGACGCACCACCGGCACGATCGCTTCGTCGAAGCCTGCGTGGCGCGACGATGGCTGGACCCACACGCGCAGCGGGTTGCCGCCGCGATCGGGCCAGCGGGCCAGCGCCGAGTCGTGCGACGCAATGACATCGCCGATGTAGGTGTCCTGGGCTGATTGCTCGAGGCGCCGGCGGATCTCAGGCGCTGGAGACGGGGCGGGAAGAATGACGATCGGCCGGCGACCGCGTGCGGCGGAGTCGGGGACGGCAAACCCGGTGTCGACGCGGGCGATGCCGAAACTGGCGGTGCGCTCGGCACCGGCACGCGCGCGGCTGGCCACCGCTTCACGCGTTACGAAGGCGCCCAACAGCGTGAGCGCTGATGTTACCACGAGGTCGAACCGTTTCATCCGGTTTGAGTCTGCGGCCAAGTACGATTCGACCGGCGCGTGAATGTCACTGGCGAGGCTCGGTACGGCAAGAGCCAACCGAATCGCGCGAGTGCGCACCCCGGGCTGGATGAGCGCCGACTCATTCCGGCCGTCGGAAATGCGTCGGACCCTCATTGCAGGACGACCATCCTGCCTTCGTTGCTACGAAACAGGTCAAGCAAGTGACGGGCCACTCGGGTGAGCGCACGGCGCAAAGCGCAAAGCGCAAAGGGGGAGCGGACTTCTGGATCCCGTCCTGAGTGGTGAGGCCTCGCAGCAACCGACCGCACACTGATGGGGCGGCGCCACGAACTGCGAGGCATCAGGCATCAGGCATCAGGCATCAGGCATCAGGCACCAGGCTCCGGGCCCCAGGCACCAGCGGTTCAGCCCTGGACGCCCTATCGAGGTTCGAGCCTCGAGCCTGTCGCCTCGCCAATCGCTCCCTCTACCTCGCGAATCACAGCTTCGTCACCCTCCACACCGAGGCGGGAGCGGAGGGCAGCCATCGCCTCGGGATTCGCGATGACGCCGAGTGCCCACGCGGCGTGGGCGCGGACGACGGCATCCGCTTCCTGGGCCAATGACTCGGCCAGCGCCTCCACATCGCCAGGCGCCCCGCGGTTCCCCAGGGCCACAGCCGCATTCCTGGATAGCCCCTGACGTCCGGCGCGCGTTACGGCGGTGCCGCCAAACCGGTGCTGGAAACCGGCGGCGTCCATCCGAAGCAGCGCGATCGGATCCGGTGTGGCTTCCAGGCTCCCCGTGGTCAGGTCGGGATCTCGCGCCTCGCTCGCGAACCGCACGTTCCAGGGACAGACGTCCTGACAGATGTCGCAGCCGTACACCAGGGTCCCGATGGACCGTCGCCACTCCACGGGGATGGCGCCCCGCTTCTCGATGGTGAGGTAGGAAATACAGCGTGTGGCATCGAGGACTCCCTCGTCGGCGATGGCGGAGGTGGGGCAGGCGTCGATGCAGCGCCGGCACGTTCCACAGTGCTCCTCGTAGAAAGGTGGATCGCTCTCCAGTTCGAGGTCGACGAACAGGGCACCGAGGAACAGGAACGACCCGCGCCTGGCGTTGATGAGCATCGTGTTCCTGCCGAACCATCCGAGTCCGGCCAGGCGCGCCAGGTCCCGCTCGAGGATGGGTCCTGTGTCGACGTATGGGCGGCCAGAGACAGGGGACGCCGTCGCGGATTCGAGCCACTTGAGCAGCGCGCGCAGACGCTCCTTCATGACGCCGTGGTAGTCACGGCCACGGGCGTAGCGGGCAAGCGTCCCCGCGGGCTGTCGTCCACCGTAGTCGAGGGCGACCACGATCGCGGAGCGAGCGCCGCGATGCGGCAGTCGCGTGTCTCGGCGAAGCGCCGCGTCGCGCCGGAGCCAGGCCATGTCGCCCGCCAGCCCGCGCGACAGCCACTGCTCGAACGCGGGAAACGTGCCGGCGGGCCCCAGCCGCGCGATCCCCGCCAGGTCGAAGCCTAACGCGAAGGCCTGCGCCTTGATTCGCCCGGCCTCCGGCGCCGGACGGGATGGTGTCACCGGCGTCCTGCCCATCGCGCGTACCTGATCACGTCTTCCACCGGGGGGACGGCGCGTTCGTCACCATAGGCGGTGTACATGCGCCAGCGCGTGTAGGCACCCGACGGAATCGGCAGGAAGGGAGGCCGGAGGAACCAGCGGCGCGAGCGAAATCGCCAGGAGACGCGAAGCAGGTCTCGCGCCAGCGAGGGGGAGGTGACGGCGCGGACCGTGAGCCCGGCCATCAGGGCTCCCCAACCATATGTCCGCGCCGCTTCGCTCCTCACTCCTGTTTCCTGTTTCCTATCTCGTAATAACCTGAATGACTTCCAGGACGCGCGATCCCCATTTCATCTGCGCCTCGGACCTGGTGAGGTAGCGGATCTCGCTCGTGTTGCTCACCGGCTGGTTGCGGAGCATGTCGTATCCGCCCATGACATCGTTGTTCACGACGATGGTGACCGCGGTCGGCCAACCCGGACGGAGCTGGCGGATCAGGTCCGCGAGGGACGGCGCGGTACTCTCACGGATTTCCTGCGCCGAGATGACGTTTGTGCGCCGGGCGGTCGTGCCGGCGGTCACGGACTGCTCTCCGGCGGCCGTCCCCGTACTGGCGCATGCCCCAGCCGCGGCCACGAGGCCTAACGCCAACGCTGCGATTCGCATGACAATCTCCTGTGATGCCTGGGCGCGACCCGCGTCCGGTTCGAATGGGGTATGAAGGCCGTCTCAGCGGCTATCGCTTGGTCGTCACTAGAATAACCCCGCTACCGACGCCCGTTCCCCAGCGAGTCGTCGCGTCGCGTGCACTAATGTAGCGGATCTCCTTGATGCGTCCGGCGGGAATGTTTGCCATTGCATTCAACTCACCCAGGCGCACGTCGTCCACGAAAAGCACCACCGGCACCGGGCCCAGGGCCGAGCTCCCTCGCGGCCTCATCATGTTCGGCCGGAGGTTCTGCACCACCTCGAGCGCGTTCTGATAAACGCTCGCGTTGATCTCTGTTTCGGTAATGAGGTCAGCGGGGCCGCGGATGGGGCGAGACGTAGTCGACGGCTGCGAAGCGCCGCCACCGCCGCCACCGCAGGCGATCACCATCAATCCCATCGCGCACATCAGAGCCCTGCGCATGTTGTACCTCCTCGCGCCTTCTGTTCCGGGCGCCATCGTAAGTCGCATCGGATCAGCGCCGTTCCCCGACCCCCAGCGCATTCAACACGGCGGGATACAGATCCGCAGTGCGTCGCGGCGTTTCGGTCACGCGCCGGTTTCCTACAAGAGGCACCAGCATGTGCGCCGCCTGCAAGGCCCCATGTGACGACACGTGGTCGATGGGCTCGTAGCGCCGCCGCAGGTCCCAGCCCGGTGAGGCACTCACCACCAGGTCACCGGAGCGCTCCGCCAGCAGGAGCCGGGCAAGCTGTACCACGCCATCCGGGTATTCACTTCCCGCGGTCCGTTCGTGCGCAGCCAGATCGCAGAGATCCTCGAACGGCTCAATCCCAAGCGGATTCCCCTCACTGAGGCGGTAGGTGAGTCCGTTCGCACCGACCAGGATCTCGGCGCGGCGGGCGCCGCGACGGACTTCCACGGAAGATGGCCCCAGCTTCGACGCCACCAGGTCAATCGCGGCATGCGACCACACGGATTCGGTTCGCGGGAGCCACTCGGGAGCCAGATCCGCCCAGAGCTGTCTGCCGCGCCTTCCGAGCCCCAGATACACGTGCGCCATGCTGTTGCCGCTCACCATCACCGCTGCCTCCGATCGATCCGGAAGCGTCCACGGATGAGAACGCACTCTCACCCCGGCGTCGCGAAGTGCGTCCGCCAGGTCGAAGTGCCGACCGACCGGCGAATGCCCATGGTCGCTGACCACCCACAGGTGAATCGAGTCCCAGCGTCCGTCTCGCTCCGCGTCCTGCCGAATGCGGGCGACGACGTGATCAACGAGCCTGATCGACCGCCGCACGCCAGGTGAGTCCGCGCCGGCGGCGTGCGCCGCCTTGTCGCCGGCGGTGAAGGAGGCGAAGACGAACCGCGGTCGCTCTCGCCGGATGCGCATGACCAGTCTTTCCGCGAGTTCCTCCTCGAGCGCGGCCCAGCCGGTGACGTCGCCGGTGACGTGGGCACGGACCACCCGCGCGGCATACCGCCAGCCGCGGTCGAGCTGGTTCCCGCGCGGCAATCCGCGCGCAACGAAGGCGGCGGCGCCTAACGCGTTTCCGCCGACGAGCTCGAAGACGGTCGACGCCTCGGGCGACAGGTCGTCGTCTATCTTCCTCAACGCCGTGCCGACGTAGCTTCGCGAGTGTCCGAGCAGGGCCGGAAGCCGGCGAGCGCGGTCGTACCACCGGAGTCCCGGAACCCCGGACTCGGCTGGATGGCGACCAGTCAGCATCGGGATGTAGGCCACGCCCGTCACCGATGGGAAGGTCGTGGTGACGACGTGGCTGCCGAAGAGATCGCGCATCGCGGCCAGCTCGGGAACGTCGCCCGAACAGATGGCTGCGTCCAACGCCTCAGGTCTCAGGCCATCAGCTACAAGAACGATGGCCGCGGTTTCTTTCATTGCAGGGATTCCACGGTCGAGCGGACACGGATGACGCGGATGACACAGACAACGACGGGTACCTCACCAAGGCAGTAATCGGCCCTTATCAGTGTGCATGCCCGCGTGATCCGCGTTCGCTCTACCGCGAGTATCGTCGTATCTCTAGACTCCGGCGACACGAATCAAACCCAACAGCGACAATCGCCTCAATGAGCAAGCGCAAGCAACGGGGCCGCTCGACCTCCGACAATGCAGCGGACCGTTCAGAGGCGAGGGGCCCGCGCTCGAAAAGCTCCCGCGCTCGTATCGACCCGGGCCGCCGCACCGATGCCGAGAAGCGTTCGCTGGAGGGACTGAAGGAACGCACCGAAGCAGGACACCTCCTGGCCGGCCGTACGCCCCCGTCGCAAGGCACCACTCCCCGCACGAGTGGAGCGCATCGAAGTGTCGACACGTCGATCCGCGACGCGGTGGTGCTCACCGAGGATGCCAAACTCCTCCAGCAGCCCGGACCGAGCCAGGTGGACTTCACGAAAACGGATCCCTGGCGCGTCCTGCGGATCATGGGCGAGTTCATCGAGGGGTTCGATGTGCTGGCGTCGGTTCAGAAGGGCGTTTCCTTTTTCGGCTCGGCGCGAACGGGGCCCGACGATCCGATGTACCAGGCGGCGCAGGAAACGGCGCGGCTGCTGGCGCGGGCCGGATACGACATCATCACCGGCGCCGGTCCGGGCGTCATGGAAGCCGCGAACAAAGGGGCAAAGCTCGGCGGCGGCCGGTCGATAGGGTGCAACATCGAACTTCCGTTCGAGCAGGGCACGAACCCGTACGTCGATACCGTGGTCCATTTCCGGTACTTCTTCGTGCGGAAGACCATGTTCGTCAAATACTCGAACGCGTACATCATTTTCCCGGGCGGTTTCGGGACGCTGGACGAATTGTTCGAGGCGCTGACGCTGATTCAGACCGGAAAGATCAACCAGTTTCCGGTGGTGCTCTTCGGGCGACACTACTGGGCCGGACTGGTGCGCTGGCTCACCGCCCGCGCACTCGGCGAGCGGAAGATCTCACCCGGTGACATGGATCTCGTGCTCCTGACGGACGACCCTGGTGAAGCCGCCGATGCCGTCATTGCTGCATTCGAGTCACATCGTCGGCATCCCGCCAGGGACGTTTGATTGACGCCCGATAAGATCTGATACGGCTGAACACGGATGACGCGGGCATGCACACGGATGACAGCCGATTTACCGTTTTGGTGAGAATCCGGACACAGGCACCGAGAACATGACCGATCCACTTTTTCTGGTGTGTCCGGGTTCTCACCAATGGAGTATCCGTCGTTATCTGTGCCATCCGCGTAATCCGCGTCCGCCTGAACCGCGACAATCGCCGTCATGAAATCGAAAGGATCGAAGTCACGCGACCTGGGACTGAAAGCCTCGCGAATCGGCCAACACGTGAAGCGCGCCACCGCCGGTGGCCCCAAAGCCGATCAGAAGAAAGAGGCCGAAGCGCGGGAGCGGTCAGGCGCGGCGCATGTTTCCCGCGAGCGAAGCCGATTCCTGCGTGGCAGTGCAATCGATCCCAGAAGGATCGATGGTACCGAAACCGTCGTTGACCTCATCGAGGGGACGTTCCTCGCGTACAACGCGGCGCGACTGCGCGAGGCCTGTCAGCTCTTCGTCGACAAGATGCTGGAGAAGGACGTCACGGTCGGCCTGACGATGACTGGCGCGCTGACGCCCGCGGGCCTCGGGATGGCGGCGGTGATTCCGCTTATCGAAGCCGGGTTCGTGGACTGGATCATCTCGACCGGCGCGAACCTGTATCACGACACGCACTTCGGGCTCGGGCTGTCGATGCATCGCGGGAACCCGCAGACGTCGGACATCGTGCTGCGCGAGGAAGGCGTCGTCAGGATCTACGATGTCTTCTTCGATTATGACGTGCTGCTCTCCACGGACGCGTTCTTCCGGCAGATCGTCCAGGGGAAGGAGTTCCAGCGATCGATGTCGAGCGCCGAGTTCCACTGGTTGTGCGGCAAGTACGTGCGCGAGCGGGAGCGCGTGCTCGGCATTGGCAAGAAGTCGCTGCTCGGCGCCGCCTATGAGAGTGGCGTGCCGATCTACACGTCGTCGCCGGGCGATTCGTCGATCGGCATGAACATCGCGGCGCTCACGCTCGACGGGAACAAATGCGTGATCGATCCCAATGCGGACGTCAATGAGACCGCGTCGATTGTGTTAGGCGCCAAGCGCGGCGGCGGCCGGAGCGCGATCATGATCCTGGGCGGCGGCAGCCCGAAGAACTTCGCGCTGCAGACCGAGCCGCAGATCCAGGAAGTGCTGGGGATCGACGAGAAGGGGCACGACTATTTCCTGCAGATCACCGACGCGCGTCCCGATACGGGCGGTCTTTCCGGTGCGACGCCAGCCGAGGCGGTGAGCTGGGGGAAGATCGACCCTGACCGGCTGCCTGACGCGGTGGTGTGTTATCTGGATGGCACGGTCGCGCTGCCGCTGCTCACGTCGTACGCGTTGGCGAAGCGGAAGCCGAGGAAGCTGCGGCGGTTGTACGACAAGCGCGACACGTTGATGAAGGCGCTGAAGCGGGAATACGCGAAGTCGAAAGACTCCTCGGTCATTCGCCGTTCAGGCAGTTGCCGTTTTCCGCCTTACTCTCCGTAAGGAATCCAGATGTTCTTCACCTGAACCGCCTCGCGCAGGTACTCGCGCCCTTCGCCCTCGTCGTCACTGAACCAGTCGGTCGCAGGTGACGGGCACCAGGTGCGCTTCATGTTCGACGCTGAGGCCATCTCCACCATCTTGGCGCCTTCGGCGGAACCCGAGTACCAGATCGCCTCCACGTCGTCATGCTCGGCCAGAACCTTGGTCAGCGTATCACGTGCACCCGTTACGATGTTGACCACTCCGCCCGGAAGATCCGACGTCTCGAAGACCTGATAGAGATCTGTCGCCGCGAGCGGATGAGCCTCGCTTGGAATGGCAATGACCGTGTTGCCGGCGGCGATGAGTGGCGCGACGAGGGAAATGAACCCGAGCAAGGACGCCTCGGTGGGGCAGGCGACGCCGACGACCCCGATCGGCTCGTTCATCGCCAGCGCCACGCCCCGGATCGGCACGTTATGCACCGCGCCGTCCCATTTGTCGGCCCACGCCGCATACGTGAACAGCCGGCGGATGCTCGTGTCCACCTCACGAGCCGCGTCGCGCTTCGAGGCGCCAGTCATGGAAGCGATGCGGGCCGCGAACTCGTCGCGCCGCGCGTCGAGGTTCTCGCCGATGTAGTACAGGACCTGGCCTCGGAGGTGACCGCTGCTCCGTGCCCACCCCCGCGCCGCGTGCGCCGCCTCGACGGCGTTGCGAATGTCCTTGCGATTCCCCTCGCCGACTTCCGCGAGCGGCTTGCCCTTCGGGGACACGATCAGTCGCGAATATCCGGAGTCGGGCCTCGCCTGCTTCCCGCCAATGAACAGCTTGGCGGTGCGGTCAACGCCGTCCGAGATCCGAGGTCTGAGGTCAGAGGTCAGAGCCGGAACAGGTGAACCTCGGACCTCGGACCTCGGACCTCTGACCTCTGACTTGTGACCTCGCTTCAGGTACTCATACATCCCCTCCCGACCACCCTCTCTCCCGAATCCGCTCTCCCGGTATCCACCAAACCCGCTCGCCGCATCAAACAGGTTCGTCGAGTTCACCCACACCACGCCCGCCTTGATCTTCGGCGCGATGTCGAGCGCGAGGTTGATGTTCTCGGTCCACACCGACGCCGCGAGCCCATACGGTGTGTTGTTCGCCAGCGCGACCGACTCGTCCGGCGTCCGGAACGTCATCGACACCAGCACCGGTCCGAAAATCTCCACCTGGGCAATCGTGCTCGAAGGAAAGACGTCGGTGAACAGCGTCGGCGGATAGAAGCACCCTTCTTTCGGCACCGCCCACGACGGCTGCCACATCGCCGCGCCTTCGGTCTGACCGGTCTGCACCAACTGCTTGATCCGCTCGAGCTGCACCGGCGCGACGATCGCTCCCATGTCGACCGCCTTGTCGAGCGGCGGACCAACGCGAAGCCGCTCCATCCGCGCCTTCAACTTCGCATACAACCGCTCGGCGACCCCTTCCTGCACCAGGAGACGCGAGCCCGCGCAACAGACCTGCCCCTGGTTGAACCAGATGGCGTCGACCACGCCTTCGACCACGCCATCGAGATCGGCGTCCTCGTACACGATGAACGGGCTCTTCCCGCCTAACTCGAGCGAGAGCTTCTTGCCGCTCCCCGCCGTCGCCTTGCGGATGATGCGCCCGACTTCGGTCGATCCCGTGAACGCGATCTTGTCGACCCTCGGGTGATTCACGATCGCGGCCCCGGTCGCGCCATCGCCCGTCATCACGTTCAGCACGCCCGCCGGCAATCCCGCCTTGTGCGCCAGCTCCGCGAACAGCAACGCGGTGAGTGGCGTGAACTCGGCGGGCTTGATCACGACGGTGTTTCCCGCGGCGAGCGCCGGCGCAACCTTCCACGCCAGCATGAGCAACGGGAAGTTCCACGGAATGATCTGCCCGATCACGCCGACCGGCTGGTAACCCGGGAACTCGGCGTCGCGCAGTTGCGCCCATCCGGCGTGGTGGTAGAAGTGGCGGGCCACGAGGGGAATGTCGAGGTCCCGCGTCTCACGAATGGGCTTGCCGTTGTCCATCGACTCCAGCACCGCGAACAATCTCGAATTGCGCTGGACCATCCGCGCCAGCGCGTAAAGGTGTCGAGCGCGCGCGTGCGGCGTCAGGCGACTCCACGCCGGATATGCCTTGCGCGCCGCGGCGACCGCGGCGTCGACATCCTGCGCGCTTCCCTGCGTCACCTTCGCCAGCCGTTTCCCGGTCGACGGGTCGATCACGTCGAACAGCGTCCCGGGTTTTGTCCACTTGCCGCCGATGAAGTGGCCGAAGGTCGCTCCATGCGACGACAACCACGCGCGCGCCGGACTGTCACTTTCCGGGGCCGGCCCGTACTCCATCGTCTCGAAAATCTCGGCGACTATGGCCATTGTCGTCAGGGCATCGGGTGGCGGTGCGCGGCAGCATAACGACCCGTGACGAACATCTCGAGCTGGCGCTCGATGTCGGTCAACAGGCTGCTGGCGCCGAAACGGAACAGGTTCGGCTCGAGCCATTCGCGGCCGAGTTCTTCCTTCATCAGGAGCAGGTAATCGGTTGCCTGACGAGCGGTGCGGATCCCGCCCGCCGGCTTGTATCCCACATTGAATCCCGTACGCTGCGCGTACTCGCGGATCTGCCTCACCATCGCCAGCGACACCGGGAGCGTCGCGTTCACGCCTTCCTTTCCCGTTGACGTCTTGATGAAGTCGGCGCCGGCCATCATCGCCACCAGGGACGCCCGCGCCACGTTCGTCAGCGTGGCCAGTTCGCCGGTGGCGAGGATCGCCTTGAGGTGCGCATATCCGGACGCCTCGCGAAACGCCTTCACTTCGTCGTACAGCGCCGGCCAGTCGCCGGTCAGCACGTGAGCGCGCGTGATCACCACGTCGATCTCGCGGGCGCCGGCCGCGACCGACGCGCCGATCTCCGCTACCCGCTGTTCGAACGGCGACAGTCCCGCGGGAAATCCCGTGCTTACGGCGGCGACCGGAATGCCGCTGCCGTCCAGCGCCTCGACCGCCGTCGACACATAACGATGGTAGACGCAGACCGCCGCTACCCTTGGCGCGAGACTGGTCACGCCGAGCGCGTCGACCAGGTCGGGGCGCAAGGGTTGCCGCGCCTTGGCGCACAATCGGCGGACGGTACCAGGCGTGTCGTCCCCGCTCAGCGTCGTGAGGTCCATCAGCGTGACGGCGCGCAGCAGCCAGGCAGCCTGCCACTCCTTCTTCACCGTGCGCCGCGTGGGGATGGTGGCCGCCCTGCGTTCAGCGGCACTCCGGTTCACGCGAATCGCCAGCACCCGATCGAGATCCAGGGGCTCGCCGGCATTCCGGGGGACGCCGTCTTTGTGTGGGGTCGGTCCCATGAGTCCCAATCTACAGGCGTGAGAAAGCACGCCGGTACTTTGCCCGGCCTTCCTGAGACCGGCCAACCGAGGTTGATGCCGCGGCTCTGGAGGTTGACGCCGAGGACTCTCTTTCGGGCACCGCGACCGGCACCGTGTGCGCGGGCGTCTACTCCGAACCGGTAGCGACCGGCATTCCGGCCAGTCGCCAGCCGGGGAGCCCGTCGTCTGTGCGTCGCGCGCGGTAGCCATGCTTGCGCAGCGCCTTCACCGCATCGAGTGAGAAGACGCAGTACGGACCGCGGCAGTAGGCCAGCACCTCGCGCGATTTCGGCAGATCCTTCATCCGCCGCTTCAGCTCATCGACCGGGATGGAAAGGGCGCCTGGTACGTGGCCCGACTCGTACTCACTTCTGGGCCGAACGTCGATAACGGTTGCTGAGCCGTCGCGCAGGCGTCGCCGGAGTTCCGTCAGGGTGACGGGTTGCAGGTCGTCCTGGCTGTGCAGGAACTGGTTCGTGACCTGCTCGACTTCGGCGAGGCGCTCGCGGCCGAGTCCCTGGAAGGCGCGGAGGAACAGGTCTACCGGGCCGCGGGCGTGTCGGTAGTAGACGTGGGTGCCCTCCTTCCGCGACTCCACCAGGCGGGCCTGACGCAACACGCGCAGGTGCGCGCTGGTGTTCTTCAGCGGGGTGGCGATGGATTCAGCCAGGCTCTCGACGGTCTTGGGGCCCTGCCCCAGCAGTTCGAGGATCTCGATGCGCTTGGGGCTGGAGAGGGCGTGTCCGATGCGCGCGAACTGCGCATACAGGGCGTCCTTGAACTCGCGATGGGACATGGCGCGTTACGGTGGAGGCTTGTGGCGCCCTGCAGGCGCCGACTTGACAATACTCTAACGGCCAATAGAATATTGGCCCAAGCGTCCGACTTCAAGGCCGGCTGCATTCCGGCTCGCCTGTCGCGCTACCAGCTACGGAGCTCCCATGATCCCGGTCACCGCGAAAGTTCCCGCCGCCGCACAGGCCATCGAGGGCCTCGATCGTGACGAACTCCGGCGCGCCATCCGGGACGAGTACGCGATGGTCGCCACCGAACCGGCGCGTGGCTTCCACTTCCACACCGGACGCCCGCTGGCGGCACTCCTCGGCTACGAAACCGGCTGGCTCGAAGGCATTCCCGAATCGACCATCGCATCGTTCGCCGGGACCGGAAACCCCTTTGCACTCGGAACCCTGCGCAACGGTGAATTCGTCGTGGACGTCGGATGCGGCGCCGGCATCGACAGCCTCATCGCCTCGAAAATGGTGGGACCCACGGGCCGTGTCCGCGGCGTGGACATGACCGCTCCCATGCTCGAACGCGCCGCGGCCAGCGCCCGCGCCATGTCCGCGTCCAACGTCGAGTTCACCCTTGGTTACGCCGAACAACTGCCGGTGCCAGATGCGTGGGCGGACGTCGTGATATCGAACGGTGTCATGAACCTCTTCCCGGACAAGCTCGCCGGGCTCCGCGAGATGGCGCGTGCCCTGAAGCCCGGCGGACGACTGCAGATCGGCGATATCCTCGTCTCGAAAACCGTCCCGCTGTCCGCCAAGCGCGACATCGGTCTCTGGAAAGGCTGAATCGCCGGCGCTCTGCTCGAGGCGGAGCTTCAAGCCACGGTCGTGGCTGCCGGGTTCGTGGGATTCCAGATCACATGGCGCGCCGATGTCTTCAGCGGCGCCCCCCAGTCGTCGAGCGCTGCGCAGTTCGGCACGGTCGGCATCAACTTTCGCGCTCGTAAGGCGGTGAGCGAGGAGGAATGGAACCGGGAGCTCGCTGCCTTGAACTGCGCAGTTTGACGTACACGCGCTGACGGCATTGCGAGCTTCGCGGACGACGTCAGGATGTCGCTGACATCAACCTGCGGAAGCCCCGACGGCGCCTGCGCGAAGGACCGCACACTCATGCAATGCGCCGCACGCGCTCCGGCGAAAAGCACTCGGGCGCCCATAATCCTTCGTGTCGCTTCAGTGCGACGAGGTCAGTCGTGAAGACGCTGTTCATCCTGAACGATCCACCCTATGGCGACGAGCGCAGTTACAACGCCCTCAGACTCGCCGGCGCACTCGCGAAGCAGGGCGGCGACGAGATCCGTCTCTTTCTGATGGGTGACGCGGCCGCGTGCGCGAAATCCGGGCAGACCGTGCCGCAGGGCTACTACAACATCAACCGCATGCTGCAGTCGTGCACGCTCAGCCAGGTGTCGGTCGGCGTCTGCGGAACCTGCATGGACGCTCGGGGGATCGGCGCCGACGAACTCCTCGACGGCACGAAGCGCAGCACCATGGCAGAACTGGCCGAATGGACGGCCTGGGCTGAGAAGGTTCTGACTTTCTGATGGCGGTCACATGAACGCAACGATGACACAAGAAAGAACCGCCCTTGTTCTGGGTGGTGGAGTTGGTGGCCTGATCGCCGCCAACAGGCTGCGAAAGCTCCTCGCCGACAAGAAGTACCGCGTCGTGCTGGTCGAGCGTCAGCGCAACCACCTGTTCCAGCCGTCCCTGCTCTGGCTCGCGGTCGGCGATCGTGAACCAGGGCGCATACAGCGACCGTTGCACCGACTCCTCCGAAGGGGAATAGAAGTGGTTACGGCTGAGGTCACGGAGATCGATCCCGTGACGCGCACGGTCCGCGCCGGAGAGCGCGACCTCACTGGCGATGCAGTGATCGTTTCACTCGGTGCCGACCTGGCGAGTGACTCGATACCCGGCCTTGCCGGCGCTGGACATAACCTGTACACGCTGGAAGGCGCGACAGCCTTTCGCGATGCCCTGGCTTCGTTCCGCTCTGGTCGCATCGTGGTCCTCACGGCGACACCGGCGTACAAGTGCCCTGCAGCGCCTTACGAGGCGGCCATGCTCATCGACGCCGCGCTGCGTCGCCGAGACATCCGGCAGCAGGTGTCGCTCGACATCTTCGCGGCCGAGCCCGGACCCATGGGTGTAACTGGGCCGACGATGTCAGCCGCTGTGCGGCAGCTGGTGGAATCCAAGAGCATTGCTTACCACCCCTCGCACCAGGTAACCACGGTCGATCCCGCGGCGCGTCGCCTCGTCTTCGCGAACGGCGTCACGGCGGAGTTCGACCTCCTCGTGTACGTGCCTGTTCATCGCGCGCCGGCTGCCGTGCGCGCCTCGGGGCTCGTCGACGAGTCGGGTTGGGTCCCCGTTGACCGCTCAACGTTCGAGACACGCTTCAAAGGCGTCTTCGCCATCGGTGACGTGACAACGGTGCCACTTTCCATGGGCAAACCGTTGCCGAAGGCTGGCGTGTTCGCGCATGCCGAGGCAGAAGTGGTCGCTGCGAACATCGCAAACGCATGGACGGGGCAGGGCACGCGCCGCGCGTTTGATGGAGAGGGTAAGTGCTTCCTCGAAACCGGTGACGGTCGTGCCGGACTGGGCGCCGGCAACTTCTACGGCGAGCCCGTACCCGACGTGAAGCTGTACCCTCCGAGTCGAAGATGGCACTGGGGGAAAGTGCTGTTCGAGAAACGATGGCTGAGAAAGTGGTGACCAGTTCGCCGCCATCGCCGACGGGTCGCCCAGCGCCACCGGGATCCCCTGCTCACGATTGAAAAGGCCGCCAGTCCCTGCTAACGTTCCCCGGTGCAGCGCCCGGCCTCGCGGGGTCGGGCGCTCCGCTTTTCCCCCAACGGCCAATGATAGAGGAACTCAAGCGGAAGCTCGGCGACGAGGTTGAGCGGCTCAGCCATGAGCTGAACGTCGTGCTGCCCAATGAGATCCGCAAAGCGGTCGAGCTGGGCGATCTGCGCGAGAACAGCGAGTACAAGGCCGCGCTCGAACGCCAGCAGTTCGTCCAGGCGCGCCTGGGACAGCTCCGGATGCGGCTGTCGAAGCTTTCGCAGATCGACATGAACCAGATCCCGGTCGACAAGGTCGGGCTTGGATCGTGGGTCGTGGTGGTGTGCCAGGAGACCAGCGTCCAGGAGACGTATCACCTCGTCTTTGGTGACTCGGAGAACTTCGACGAGGGTCACGTGACGATGTCGTCGCCGATCGGACGCGCGCTCATCGGGAAGGCAGTGGGCGACCGTGTGCTCCTGAAACTGCCAGCTCGGACCCGCAGGCTGCAGATCCTCGAACTGCGAACGATACATGAGGAGGGTTGAAGCTCGAGGCTCGAGGCTCGAGGGAGGGCGGCAGTTCGGCAGGTATCAGGTATCGGTAACGCTGAAGGTCCGCCTGACCTCATCGTCGTAATGTCTCAACGCGCCGTCGCGATCACGGTTGGTCCAGCCCAGGAGTGGGGTGACGAGTTCTGCCACCTTGGGTGCCACCGACCGGGCCTGGTCCGGCGACTCGAACGCCAGGTGCGTCCGCCGGATGAGCAGGTCGCCTAACGTCATCGCCATCTCCCTCGTGACCCCGTGCACCATTTCGGCGGCGATGACGGTGTGCGCCGGTGACAGTCGTTCGCGCAGTGCTGGCGCCTCTGCCCCGAGCGCCCAGACGCTCCGCCACCGTGAGCCATACGACAGGACCAGTCGCTCACGAACCGCCGCGTCGTCGACCTCCATCGCGTCGCGTCGTGCGTTCTCCAGCGGCTGGTCGCCGCCGGGGAGCGCCACGATCGCTGTTCGTTCCTTCGCGGCCTCGGGTCCGGCGAACATGTCGACCACCTGGGAGGCCATCTCACGGTAGGTGGTGAGTTTCCCGCCGGTCACGTGGAGGACGCCTCGCGGTCCACGCGCGATGGTGTGTTCGCGCGAGGCGGAGCCCACGTCACCGGTCGCGAGCTGCTGGGCGAGAGGACGAATTCCTGACCATGCGGACACGACGTCCGCCGCGGTGAGCGCGGCGTTGGGGAAGGACGCATTGGCGCCGGACAACAGGTAGGCAACGTCCTCGCCACTCGCCTGCGACTCCCGATCACCCGGGGCCGTCGGTGTCTCGGTGGTTCCGATGATCGCCTGGTCGCCGGCGGGGAGAGTGAAGAGCACACGACCGTCAGCGGGGTGCAGCATCGTGATCGCGTCCCGGTTCCCGATGCGGACCCGCGGCACCGCGATGTGAGCCCCGCGCGACCCGGCGACCGACCGTCGATCGGTGGGGGCCTCGAGGGCGCGGACGTCGTCGGACCAGGGTCCAGTGGCGTTCACTATTGTCGAAGCGCGCACGGTGAACTCGTCTCCACCGATCGCGTCGCGCGCGCGCAGGCCCTGCGCGCGACCTCCAGCCATCTCGAATCCACTCACCGGCGCGTGGTTCAGCACCGCGGCACCCGCCTCGACGGCCGACACCACATTGGCCAGCGTCAGGCGCGAATCGTCGGTGGCCGCGTCGTAGTACCGGGCGCCGCCGACCAGGTCATCCGGCCGGAGTTGCGGCTCGCGTTCAAGAACTTCGCGGCGGGACAAGCGCTCGTGGCGGGCCACATTCCGGAACATCGAAAGCGCGTCGTAGAGACCAAGCCCGAGCGCGAGTCGCATGCGCGAGACACGGGCGCCTCGGTAGACCGGCCACGTGAACGCCAGGGGTCGCACGAGGTGCGGCGCGATGCGGAGCAGGATCCGGCGCTCGCGGCTCGACTCGAAGACGAGGTGCAGGTGGCCGTGCTCGAGGTAGCGCACGCCGCCGTGCACCAGGCGTGAGGAACGGCTCGACGTGCCGCTGGCGAAGTCGTGCGCCTCGAGCAGCGCGACCCGGAGTCCTCGCAGGGAGGCGTCGCGCGCGATTCCGGCGCCGGTGATCCCGCCGCCGACGATGGCGACGTCAAACGTCTCGACGCGAAAGCGCCTACGGACGACCTCCCGCCATCCCGTGCCCTCAGCCATGAAACACCGGCGCGCCAACCCTTCCCACGGCGTGGATCGGATGGTGAAGTTCGAGCATGACGTCGCGTGGCGCGAAGTACCGTGAGGACCGTGAGAAGTGGGAGGAACTTTACGCGTCGGGAAGCCGCGCGGACAGGCCGCCTTCATCCTGGCTGGTGCAGGTGGTGGCAGGACTGCCTAACGACCTGCCCGTCGCCGACGTGGCCGGCGGCACGGGACGGCACGCCGTTCCGGTGGCGCAAGCCGGCCGCCATGTGGTGCTGGTCGACATTGTCCTGCAGGCGGTCGCGGCCGCGAAGGAAAGAGCCGGACCGGCGCTGGAAGGCGTCGTCGCCGAGGCATCCATGCTCCCGCTGCGCCCGGGACGCTTCGGCATCGTGATGGTCGCCAATTTCCTCGACCGGGCGATCTTCCCGGACCTCATCGCGCTGCTCGCGCCCGGCGGCTACCTGGTCTACGAGACGTACACGACGGCGCACCTCGAGCTGGTGCGGCGCGGTCTTGCCCGGGGACCGCAGTCACTGGCGTATGTGCTGCAACCCGGGGAGCTGCGGGCATTGGCACGCCCATTGACCGTCGTCGAGTACTGGGAAGGCGAGGTGGAGGATGAAGCCGGCCGGCGGTGTTGCGCCCGGTTGTCAGGACAGAGGGCAGTGGGCATAGGGCAGATAGGTTGAATCTCATACCCTCTGCCCTCTGCCCTTAAGTTTCTCCCATGTCCCACCCGAGCGGCTTGGCGGTCAACGGACGACGGGTCGCCATCGTCGCCGGCATTCGCACTCCATTCGCGCGTGCAGGCACGGCTCTCAAGTCCCTGTCGGCGATAGAACTCGGCCGACTGTGCGTGGCGGAGCTGATCCAGCGCACCGGCATCGACGGTCACGACATCGATCTTCTCGTCTTCGGCACGGTCGTGCCCTCCGTGCTCGCGCCCAACATTGCGCGTGAGGTCTCGCTGATCCCGCACCTCCCCAAGGGGGTGCAGTCGTGGAGCGTTTCCCGCGCCTGCGCGTCGGCCAACCAGGCCATCACCGATGCCGCCGATCAGATCCTCCTCGGGCACGCGGACTGCGCCATTGCCGGCGGCGCTGAATCGCTGTCCAACGTCCCCATCCTGCACTCTCGTGGCTTCTCGGATGCGCTCGTTGCCGCGTCACGCGCCAGGACCCTCGGTGGGCGGGTGCAGGCTCTCTCACGCATCCGGCCGCGCGACCTCGTGCCGATCACGCCCGCCATCGCCGAGCCTACCACCGGCGAGACGATGGGCGAATCGGCCGAGAAGATGGCGAAGATCAACCACATCGCGCGTGAGGATCAGGATCAGTTCGCGCTTCGCTCGCACAGGCTCGCCCACGCCGGCACCGCCGACGGACGTCTCACGGCGGAGATCATGCCGGTCTGGCCGCCACCGAAATTCGAACCGCTGGCCGCGGACAACGGCATTCGCGAGGACTCGACGATCGAGCGACTTCGTGAACTCAAGCCGGTCTTCGATCGGCGATACGGAAGCGTGACCGCCGGCAACTCCTCGCCGCTCACCGATGGCGGCGCCGCGGTACTGCTGATGAGCGAGGAGAAGGCGCTGGCGATGGGGATGACGCCGATGGCGTTCATCAGGTCGTATGCCTACGCCGCGCTGGACCCGGGCGAGCAACTGTTGATGGCACCAGTGCTGGCCGCACCGGTCGCGCTCGTCCGCGCCGGCCTGACACTTCAGGACATCGACCTTGTGGAGATGCACGAGGCCTTTGCGTCACAGGTGTTGTCGAACCTGCGCGGACTGGATTCCGATGAATGGGCGGCTCGCGCCGGCGTGCGTCAGCCGGTCGGTGAGGTCGATCGCGCCCGGCTCAACGTGATGGGCGGGAGCATCGCGATCGGACATCCGTTCGGGGCCACCGGGGCGCGGATCACGATGACGCTGGCAAACGAACTCGCGCGTCGCGGCGGTCAGTTCGGGCTCATGACGGTCTGTGCGGCGGGTGGGTTGGGGTTCGCGATGGTGATCGAGAGATGAAACAGGATGGGAGATGGGAGTTGGGAGATCTGAGATCACCTGCCAACTCAGGACCGCGACGGATCTTGATTGGAACTCACCCTTTCCCGACCAGTTCCGTGTCGATCGCTCGTAGCAGCTTATCTCAATTCTCCCATCTCCCATCTCCCATCCATCGATGACCGCGCTGAACCTGTCGGTCGAAGATGGCATCGCCACCATCACCTTTGATTCCCCCGGCGAGTCCGTCAACATCATTTCTCGCTCCGTCAAGAACGAGTTCATCGCGCTCTTCCAGCGCATCGAGTCCGACGAAGCCATTCGCGCCGCGGTGCTCATCAGCGGAAAGCCCGACACGTTCATTGCCGGCGCTGACATCGAAGAGTTCCTCGAATGGAAAACCGCCGCCCAGGCGGAATCGGCCAGCCGGGAAGGACACGCGCTGCTCGACCGCCTCGAAGCGCTGCGCACCCCGGTCGTGGCGGCCATTCACGGCGCATGCATGGGTGGCGGACTCGAAGCGTCGCTGGCCTGCGCGTGGCGCGTCGCGACCGATCACCCGAAGACCGTGCTCGCGCTGCCCGAGGTGCAGATCGGCTTGTGCCCCGGCGCCGGCGGAACGCAGCGGCTCCCACGCACCGTCGGGTTGCAGGCCGCGCTCGACATGATCCTCACCGGAAAGAACATCCGCGCCAGGAAGGCACTGCAGACCGGACTCGTGCACGACATCGTGCATCCGTCCATCCTCCGCGACATCGCCATCCAGCGGGCCCGTGAACTCGCCGCGGGGACGCGCAAGCGCAATGCGCGCTCGCGCCCGGGTGGCATGAAGAACCTGCTCCTCGACGAAAACCCGTTAGGCAGGTCCGTCGTATTCCGGAAGGCGCGGGAGGAAGTCCTCAGGAAGACGCGCGGCAACTATCCGGCGCCGCTCGCCGCGCTCGATGCCGTCGCGGCGTCATACCATGGCCGCGAACACGGATTCCGCGAGGAAGCGCGGCTCTTTGGCGAAATGGCGATGACGCCGGTCTGTCGCGAGCTGATCTTCCTCTTCTTCGCCACCAGCGCGCTGAAGAAGGAAGGCACACCCGGCGCGGGGAATCCTGGCGAGATAAGCCGGCTCGGGATCCTCGGCGCGGGATTCATGGGTTCCGGCATCGCCTCGGTGGCCGTGCAACAGGGCGCGATGGTGCGGCTCAAGGACGCCGACCTGGCCCGGGTCGGAAAGGGCATCGCCGCGGTGCGCGACATCCTGCGCGAACGCCTGACGCGAAAGCAGATCACGCGGCAGGAACTGGCCGACCAGATGTCGCTGCTTGGTGGAACCATCGACTACTCGGGGTTCGACGGCGTCGACCTCGTCATCGAAGCGGTGTTCGAGGACCTCGCGGTGAAGCACGCGGTCGTGCGCGAAGTGGAGGAGGTCCTGCCCGGGCACGCGATCCTGGCCACCAATACGAGCACCATCCCGATTGCCCGCATCGCCGAAGCATCGCGTCGTCCGGAGCGAGTGCTGGGCATGCACTTCTTTTCGCCCGTGCACCGGATGCCGCTGCTCGAGGTGATTCCGACGCCGCGCACACGGCCCGAGGTCGTCGCAACGGCTGTCGCGTGGGGACGCGCCATCGGCAAGACCGTCATCGTCGTCAACGACGCGCCGGGATTCTACGTCAACCGGATTCTTGCGCCGTACCTCAACGAAGCGGGTGCACTGCTGGACGCCGGCGCGTCCATTGAAGCGATCGATGACGCGATGGAGCGGTTCGGCTTTCCGGTGGGTCCGCTTACGCTGCTCGACGAGGTCGGACTGGACATCGCCGCGAAGTCCGGGGCGATCCTTCACCAGGCCTTCGGAGAACGAATGGCGCCGTCTCAGGCCATGCGCGCGGTGGTGAACGCGGGCCGCACCGGCCGCAAGGGGAAACTCGGCTTCTACAAATACGATGCTGAGGGAAAGAAGGGCGCCGTCGATGGATCGATTTACGCGCTCCTCTCGAATCCAACGCGCTCCCCATTCACGGTGGACGAAATCCAGCAGCGGTGTGCGCTTGCGCTGGTGAATGAGGCGGCGCGCACGCTCGAAGAGGGAATTGTCCGTTCGGCGCGCGACGGCGACATTGGCGCAGTGTTTGGAATCGGGTTTCCGCCGTTTCGTGGCGGGCCCTTCCGTTGGATCGATGCTTCTGGGCTGTCCAGGGTCATTGATGCTTTGGAGGATCTCAGCGCGCGCTTCGCGCCGCGCTTCACGCCCTGCGACCTTCTCGTTTCGATGGCGCGTCGAGGAGAGCGCTTCTATCCGACCGAAGGAAAGCCCGAGAGTGATGACCGGACGTGACGGTGAGTTTGTGACTTTGGGGGTGACGTCGGTGTCCCACAGACGACCCGCCAATCCATGTCCGCACTGGCGAGCGCAGCCATTGAATCTTCTGTAACGCTATGGCCTATAATCGCTTACACTTATCATTGCTGGTGCGTATCACAAAGGGACTGTAACCTCAGGTTGACGGATGACGCAGACGCGGGGTCTACCTATCCAGAACGACAGTGATGCCGCGATCGTGGCTCGCGTCCTGGCTGGAGACACCGGGGCCTACGCAGTGATCGTGGCGCGATATCGGGCACAGTACGGGCGGTATGCCGTACGAATGCTCGGTAGTCGGGAGGACGCGGAAGAGGCATTGCAGGACGCCTTCGTCCGAGCCTTTCGATCGCTAGCCAAATGCGATGAGCCGGAGCGCTTCGCTCCATGGTTCTTCCGTATCCTGGCCAATCGCTGCCGGACTGCCGGAACGCGGCGGGGCCGCCGGGAGCGAACGTTCGTCAACGACGACATCGCCCTCCTTGGCGCCTCCGAGGAGCACCCGGCCGAACGCGCGGCATGGCGAGAAGAACTGGAACGCGCCTTGCAACGCCTGGATGCGGATCAGCGGGAAGCATTCCTGCTGAAGCACGTCGAGGAACTGGGGTACGACGACATGGCGGTGATCACCGGCGTTGGTGTATCCGCCCTGAAGATGCGGGTCAAACGAGCGTGTGAGCGGCTGCGAGTGCTGCTGCATGAGGTGCAAGGTGGCTGAAGAAACCAGGGATCCATTCATCGATCAGATCGCGGACGAGTTGCGGCGCCCCGTGCGCCTCGACCCGCGGTTTGACGAGCGCGTCATGGAGGCGCTGAATGCACCCGAGGTGATCCCGCTGCACCCGGATCGTCAGCCGCGCCGGCCCTGGATCGTTCGTCCGTGGACGGTGCGCGTGTCGCCGATCGCGGCATTTGCCGCGGCTGCGGCGCTGGTGGGAGTCATTGCGATTGGCGCCTGGCAGCTGCGCGCTCCCGATCAGGTGCAGGTCGCGACGCAGCTCATTGGGGTCGGCGACCTTGTACCCGTCGCCAACACCGGCGAAGAGCCGCTCGTCGTGCACCAGTTCACGTACTACCAGAAGGGCTTGAAGTCCATCTCGGTGGTCGGTGAGTTCAACGACTGGGACGACGACTCGACCTCATTGATGGAAGTGTCGCCCGGGGTCTGGACCATTTCGTTGCACCTTCGCCCGGGCGTGTACGAATACCAGTACATCCTGAACGGCACGCAGCGCGTGACCGATCCGACGATGCCACAGGTCTCGAGTGACTTCGGCTCGCCGAACTCGGTGGTCAAGGTCAGCCCGAAGGTGCCTCAATGAAGCGGCGCATGACGGCGGTGTCGTTTTCTCTCGCGGCCTTTACCGCCGCGGGGTTCACGGTCGTTGCCTCCGACGTGCGCATCGAGAGGCAGGTCGACTCGCGAATCCGCGCTTCCGTCGCCGCGATTGCCGATTCGCTCGAACGTGAGGGGCTCCAGCCGGAACCGCTGATCGACTATGCGCTCGAAGGAACCCGGAAGAGGGGGAATCCCGAGGTCATCCTCACCGGCGTCCGCCGGTGGGCCAAAGACCTCCGGCGGGCCCGCCATCTGCTCGGGCCTAACGCGAGCGCCGCGGAAGTAAACGCGGGCGCCAAGGCGCTGCGCGCCGGCATCGACGAACGACAGCTCGAGCGGCTCCGCGACGGCAAGAGCGAGCGGCGCTACGCCTCGGCCCTCAGTACCATGGCGTACCTGATTTCGAAGGGCGTCCCGGCCGAGACCGCGTCGGCCGTGCTCGTCAATATCGCGCTGGAGTCGGCATCGGAAGCACAGATCGGAGCCCTCCAGGACGAAATCGAGCGCGACATCAACGGTGGGACGCCGCCGGGCCTCGCAACGGTTGCTCGCGCGGTAGGGTTGCTGGAGGCGATGAGTGCCGCGCGCGACGCTGCTGTTGGCATCGTTCCGGGCACGGCATTACCTTCGACCCGCGGTACGGCGCGCCCGGCTGATCCGATGGCGAACGGCTCCCTGCGAGGATCCGCAGTCGGCAATCAGGGTGCCGGCGCTCGCCCACCCGCACCACGAGGCAAGGACAACAAGCGCCCGCCACCGTAACCCACTGACGGTATCAGCCGGTTCACGCTGCGCGGCGGGGTAAGTCACCTCGCCGCGCCACTGTTTTCTGGCCTGCTCTGCGCGGTCGGTGCTCACGCGCAGGCCCCGGTTCGTACACGCGATGCCAGTTTCGCGGTGGTGCGTTACGAGACCGGCCTGACGAGGGGTGCGCTGACGCTTTACGACGCCGTCGTGGTCGCGAACGAGCGCTCCTCGCGAGCGGGCTACAGCCTGATTTCCATCTTCGATGACGGCCGCTTCAGCATGCAGGGCGGCCTCGAAGGCGCAAAGCGATCGGCGGCCATTCCGGTGATCCCTCGGCTCGCGGGTCTGTTCACCGCGGTGCGAGGCGAGATGCTGCTGGATGCCACGACGACCATCCAGACCGGGTTCATGCCGACCGCGGCGCTCACCGGACGCGCGCGCGTTCGCTTCGAGAAAGACGACCGCGGCGGGCACGCCGAGACGGCGATTGCCCGGGCCTTCGACGGCCGGTTCTGGCAGACCGTGTTCATGGGGGAAGCGAGCGCGTGGTTTCGGCGTGGCGGCATGTTCGCCTCGCTGAAGACGACCCCGATGCAACTCGGCGCCGGTGACGCGCTCGTTGACACCGAAGGTCAGGTCGAGTGGTTCGCCGGCCGCGGGATCATCAACAGCTCGTTAGGTATCCGGCTCGGCGAAGCGCTGCGCGGCAACACCGGCTGGGGCGGCGTCACCGTGACCTGGCCCGTGCTGGTGGACGCCTGGGCTACCATCAGCGTGGGCAGCTATGCCGCCGATCTCATCCAGAACCTTCCTTCGGGACGCTACGCCGCATTTGCGCTGCGCCTGCCCAACGGTCGCCTGCCGTTGGTCCGGCGGCCGCCGCTGCCGCCCCCGCCGCGGCCGCGCACACCGGACGTCCCGGTCTCATTCCGTCTGGCGCTGGTTACCGGCCCTGCGCTCGATTCCGCGAATATCCGCGAGGTCCGGGTCTGGGCGCCCGGCGCGCGAGTCGTGGAAGTGATGGCCGATTTTGTAGACTGGATCCCCGTCCCGCTCATCCGCCAGGCGAATGGAGAGTGGCGCGGCTACTACCGGATCGCGCCGGGACTGCACCGACTCAACATCCGGATCGACGGTGTCGAGCTGGATGCTCCCGAGAACTGGCCGCGCGAAAAGGACGAATTCCTGGGCACGGTGGCGCTCGTGCTCGTGCGTTAGGCGGCAACCCCGTGCTCCTGGCAGAACTCGACGCCGCCATCCTCCAGGCGACCATCACCCTCCTGGTACTCCTGCTGTGCGCCGGGTTGTGGATCCGGACACGCCGCCCGTATTTCGGCTGGTGGGCCGTCGCGTGGGGATTCTACCTGGCTCGACTGGCGGCGATCGGCGGTTTTCTCTCCACGCGGGTCCCGACCTGGCTGTACTGGCATCAGGTCATCACCGGATGGACCGCGCTGGCGCTGCTCTGGACGGCGGTTGTCTTTGTCCGGCCCGCACGGTGGCGCCACTGGTATGCGCTGCTCGTGCTCTTTCCGCCCGTGTGGTCATGGATCGCGATATACGAGCTGCAGAGTTTCCTGCTCGCTGCCGGTCCCGCGGTGGCCTTCCTGAGCGGCGCCACGCTCATCACCGGAATCACGTTCCTCAGGTACCGCCGCAAACATCCTTCCGCGGGCGCAACGGTTCTGGCCAGCACCTTCATCCTCTGGGCGCTGCATCACCTCGACTACCCGTTGCTGCGCGCGCGCGGCGTGTGGACGCCCTGGGGATACTACCTGGACATACTCTTCACCCTCGGCGTCGGGGCAGGGATCCTGCTCCTGGTGAACCACGAGTTGAATGAGCGGCTCATGGTCAGGACGTCGGAGCTGGAACACCTGTCGCGCCGGATGGTCAAGCAGCATGAGGAAGAACGGCGTCGCCTCTCGCTCGCGCTGCATGACGAGACTGCCCAGGTACTGGCGTCACTCAAGATGCAGCTCGGCAGCGTCGCGGAACGTGTCGAAGCGCCGCTTCGCGAACGTGTCACACGCGCGATGGAACTGGTAGATACCAGCATGCTGGGGATTCGAAACCTGACGCATGGCCTGCGCCCGGCTCTGCTCGACGACCTTGGACTGCTTCCCGCGCTTCGCTCGCTGATTGCGGAGTTCGAGGCTCACCATGGCCGGCGCGTGGATTTCTCGGCGCCGGATACGCTGCCCATCGTCTCGCACGACGCCGAAGTCGTGATCTATCGAGCGCTGCAGGAAGGGCTCTCCAATTTCGCTCGCCACACCGTCGAGCCGGTCGTGAGCGTCGCTCTCGGCGGACGGGCGGGACGGCTGCGGATGGAAATCACGGATGCAGGACCGGGCATCGATGCATCGCGTCTCGAGGAACCCGGGCACCTCGGACTGGCCGGCATGCGGGAACGCGCGTCGGCTGTTGGCGGCAGCGTCGAGATTCGCTCCGCGCCTACCAGAGGTGTCCGATTGACCATCGAAGTGCCGGCGGAGGGCGACGGCGTCTCATGACACCGGCCATTCGCGTCGTCGTCGTCGATGACCACGCCATCGTGCGTGAAGGCGTTCGCACGGTGCTCGACGTCGCGTCGGGGTACGCGATCGTCGGAGAAGGTCGCAGTATCTCCGATGCCATCGCTGCGAGCGCCGAGCTGCGCCCGGACGTCCTGGTGCTCGACATCTCGATGCCCGATGGGTCGGGACTGCACGCCATCCCCGAGGTGATTGAGCGATCACCGGAAACCCGGGTCCTCATGCTCAGCGTGCATGAGAACCTGGAGTACGTCCTGGAGTCGATGCGAGCCGGAGCGCACGGATACCTGCGAAAGGACTCGGCGCCATCGGAATTGCGCGCGGCGGTTCGAGCCGTTCACGCTGGTGAACTGTTCCTGTCGCCGGAGATTTCGCGTCAGGTGGCGGATGCGATCCGGAAGAATCCAGGGCCGTCGGTCGAACCCACTCCATCCGTGCTCACCCCTCGCGAGCGTCAGGTGCTGATATCCATCGCGCAGGGCCTGTCGAACAAGGAAATCGGAGCAGGGCTCTCGATCTCGCCTCGCACCGTCGAGGCACACCGCGATTCACTCTCGCGGAAGCTTGGCATCCGGACTGTCGCGGGTCTCACGAAATTCTGCCTGAAGCACGGATTGCTCGCCGGGTGATCGCCTGGCGCTGCAGGCTGGGGGGTCGCTGCGTGACGCCGGCAACTATCGCGCGCCAGCAGGCACTTATGGCAGCGTCACGCTCGCTGACGCTGCCCGGGTCGAGGGCACGGGCGTGAAGGATGCCGCGGTCAATGCACTCGTCTCCTGGCGTGCGACCGCCGGGCAAGGGGCATTCGTTCGCCGAGCGGTATCGCGCCGACGACGCCGGGTTCGGATTCGTCGATCCGGCGCTCATCGGTGAATCAAGGAAGATTCAGATTCAGTACCCGCTGCAGGAGTTCAACAGGGTCACAGCCGGCGCGAATACGGGCACCTTGTCGAATCCGCGGCTCCCCTCGCTTTCCTGCGCGAGGGGGGCCGTTTTGCGTTCGCCCGGGGGCAGCGATGACGCCTGGAATGCCATTTTCGGCCGGGTAGACATCGCTTGCCTTCGCCCGGACGGTGACGGCCCCCGGATGCTTGCCGCGCGACACGGTATCTTTTCCCTCTCGCCGGTCCGCGAACGGTATCAGGAGGTCAGGGAATGCAGGAGCTCCACGCGAGGGTGACAGTTCATCCGGACCATGTGTCCACGCGGCTGCGCGGCGTTCGCGCATCGTTAGGTGCCGCGATCGCCTGCGCGACCCTCAGTGCCACGGCGGTCGCCCAGGCGGCTCCGCGCACCCAGGCGGAACGCACGGGGTTCCTCGAGACGTCATCGCACGCGAGCGTCCAGGCGTTCCTCGACAGCCTGGCGCGCCTGGGTCGGCCAATCGCCGGCGGCGTCATGGGGAAGACGACCGAAGGACGCGACCTGCCGTACGTCATCGTGTCGCGTCCATTGTATGGGACGCCCGACGCGGCGCGTCGCTCCGGCCGGCCCATCGTGTTCGTGCAGGGCAACATCCATTCGGGCGAAGTGGAGGGGAAGGAGGCGCTGCAGTCGCTCGTCAGGGACCTGCTGCTCGAGACGCGCCCCAACGTGCTCGATTCGATCGTGCTGATCGCGCTGCCCGACTACAACGCCGACGGCAACGAACGCCTGGCGTCGCAGGCGCGCAACCGTGGCGCACAGAACGGCCCGGAGATGGTCGGCACCAGGCCTAACGCGACGGGCCTGAACCTGAACCGCGACTACATGAAGGCCGACGCGCCGGAAACGAAAGCGTCGCTCGCGATGTTCAACGCGTGGGATCCGCACGTCTTCGTCGACCTGCACACGACCGACGGCAGCTATCACGGCTACAACCTGACGTACGCTCCCTCGCTCAACCCGGCCGCGGAGTTGCGGGAGGCGACGTTCGGCGGCGCCTGGGCGCGTGATTCGTTCCTCCCTGAGCTGCGTCGCCGGGTGCGCGATCGTCACGGCGTCGAAACCTTCGACTACGGCGACTTTGCCGGTGGCGGCGCCACGCGAGGGCGTGGCGCAGGCCGCGGCGCTGGAGGCGGAGGACCGCCGCCAACCGGCATCACGCCCGCGACGCCGCCGGCTGCCTGGCGCACCTACGAGCACACCCCGCGGTTCGGCACGAACTACTACGCCCTCCGCGGCCGCGTCTCGATCCTCAGTGAGGCGTACTCGCACGACCCGTTCGAGAAACGGGTCCGCTCCACCTATGCCTTCACGCGCGAGTTGCTCTCGCTCGTGGCCGAACGGCGCGAGGCCATAGTGGCGCTCGCCCGCCGCTCCGATGACGCGTTGCGACGGGGCGCCTCGGCGCTCCCTGCCGTCCCGGTGCGAGCGATCATGACCCAGACCCCGTACGAAGCGGTGGTTTCGTACGAGGAGATCGAACGCCTGGGCGATTCGACGCGATACGAGGCGGGAATGCCGATTGGCTCGCGGCGCACCGGTCGTTTCCGTACCGCGACCATGCAGATCCATGATCGCTTCACGCCGACGGTGACGCGACCGGCGCCGTGGGGCTATGCCATCGCCGCCACGGACACCGCGGCCTTCAACCTCGCCAGGTTGCACGGGCTGGAGATCTTCCGCTTGTCGTCTGAGTGGCGGGGCGATGCCGGTCCTCAGTTCGTCGTCGACTCCACGGTCATTGCCCCTCAGGCGTTCGAGGGACATCGACTGGTGCGTCTGGCCGGAAGATGGGAATCCGGACGGCCGGTGACCCTCGCGGCCGGGATGTACATCGTGCGCGTTGCCCAGCCACTCGGCGTGTTGGCGATGTACCTGCTCGAGCCCGAGAGTGACGATGGCATCGTGGCGTGGGATGTGGGGGGTCGCTCGTCAGGCACGGCCGGCTCGGCGCCGGTGATCAGGCTGGCCAATGAGTTGCGGGCGGCGATGTCGCCGGTCCGCTGATTCCTGTTTCCTGTCTCCTCGTTCGATGGGCCGCTTCCTTCCCCCCGACCCCTCGAAGGGCGACGAACGCACTATTGGCGGCTACATGGCCGTGCACGCCCGTCCGGCCGCCTTCCAGGGCAGCGACAGCGTTTCGTACAGCGTGGCGATCGAGACGGACCGCACCGGCGACACGGCTCGGCCGTATGGCGCCTATTTCCTCTTCGTTCGGTGGCGGCGCCTGGGCGCCCAGGGCGTCGAGGGGCATCTCGAGACCCCATTCCTGGCGCACGGCGCGACGGCCGCGGAAGCCGGCACTGCGTTAGGCGCCATGCCCCTCGAGGAGGTCAAGGCCATTCTGGATGACCTCATTCGCGCGCGCGACCCGGAACCGTCGCGGAAGTGGTGGGACGTCATGCGGGACGAGGACGAGTACCGTTCCAAGTAACCCAGCCAAACGCGAGGTGGCATGAATACGAGACGGTCCAACAGGCGGAACAACTTGGAACGGTACCAGTGACGCGCGGCGTCGTCCTCCACGGCACGGGTGGCGCGTGGCATGTGCAGTGTGAAGGCGGCGAGCCGGTCGTGGCGTCGCTGCGCGGCCGCGTCAAGCGCGAGAGCGGAGTCAAGCTCGCCGTTGGCGACGACGTCGTGGTCTGCCGCGACGAGAGTGGTTCCGGATGGTCCATCGCCGAGATACTCCATCGGCGATCACGCCTGACGCGGAAGGAGCCGGGACGCGCGCGAGGGGAGCGCGTCATTGCCGCCAATATGGACCAGGTCGTGGTCGTTTTTGCGCTCCGTCAGCCGGAGCCGCACGTGGCGATGCTCGATCGCTTCCTGGTGATCGCCGAGGCGAACGCGCTCGCGGCCCGCGTCGTGGTAAACAAGGTGGACCTCGCCGACCGCGCGGAGGCCAGGAGGCTGTTCGCGATGTATGAGGCGATCGGCTATCCGGTGCACATCACGAGTTGTCGCACCGGCGAGGGTCTGCCTGAATTGCGTGAGGCGCTTCTTGGCCGCACGTCAGTGATCACGGGACCGTCGGGGGTCGGAAAGTCGTCGCTGCTGAATGCGCTGTATCCCGGGCTCGGCCTCCGCGTGGGTGAGATCAGCGCCTCCGTGAACAAGGGCCGGCACACGACGGTCGGGGCCTATCTGCACCCGTTGCCGGACGGCGGTTTCGTCGTGGACACGCCCGGGCTGCGCGAGATCGGGCTCTGGGGGATTCCGTCGCGCGGGCTCGACGCGTGTTTCCCGGAGTTCCGGCCGTTGCGCGACAAGTGCCGTTTCGCCGACTGCAGTCATCTCGTGGAGCCCGACTGTGCAATCCGGGAAGCGCTGGCATCCGGGAAGGTGGACGCTACTCGTTATGCGTCGTACCAGCGACTGCTTGGCGAGGCCACGTTGGCTGAGAAATACTA
>Ga0209640_10000264_pt1 | contig 39428 bp, 26 predicted proteins | sample RifCSP10_1_FD_184018 | JGI IMG/M metagenome (GOLD analysis project Ga0209640, IMG submission 184018) | Soil microbial communities from Rifle, Colorado - Rifle CSP2_sed 10_1 (SPAdes) (version 2) | ecosystem: Environmental > Terrestrial > Deep subsurface > Rock core/Sediment | place: Rifle... | reverse complement strand
TCCCGGATCCCGGATCCCGGATCCCGGATCCCGGATCCCGGATCCCGGATCCCGAGTCCCCGAGCCCCGAGACGATATACTCGCCCCCGGTGGAGAACATCTACTTCGCGTTGACCGAGGCCTTCAACCGGGATGTTCCGACGGTCGCGCTGGCTTCCGGTCAGGCGGTGGTCTTCTACCGCGTCGCGATCATGAGCAAGGATGGCGACTGGGTGATTCGCGAAACGCCGGACGCGTGCGAGCGTGTCCTGAGCGAACTGGAGCGCCGGGGGGCACGTTACCGGATCGGGGCGCCGCTCGACGTGCGCTGGCTCGCCGGCGGCTGGTCGAGCCACTTCGAGTTCTTCGACGACCGGCGACGTCGGGTTCGGTGCGACTTCGTCAGCCGGCCGCCACGGGTCCTGCCGGCCTCGCTCGCCTCTGTCTTCGGGGGGGTGCGTCGTGAGACGCTCCTGGCGGTCGATCTCGAGTCCCTGATTCTGATGAAGCAGACGCAGCGCGCAAAGGACTACGCCGTGATCGGCGAGTTGGCCACGCGGCTGCCGCCGGACCGTGAGGTCGAACTCACGACGGATCCGGACCGAATCATCGCCCTGGCGGAGAGCGCCGGCAAAGCGTCGGTCCGTCCTGCGGTGCAGGCCGCACTGAGTCCCGCCGGCAGACGCGCCGTCGTCGCCGCGCTCGCCATGGAGGCCGACGAACTGCAACTCCGAGACGCCGCACGAGTCAAGGAGTACGAGGACGCCGCGCAGGCCTATGTGGCCGAATGTCGGACCGCGCGCCTGGCGGATCTGCCGCTCGGTGAGGCGCACGCTTGGCTGTGTGATGTCGCCGAGCGCCGTCTACCGACTGATGTCCGCGGGAGCACACGCCGTGCAGATGCTGAGTGAGGACGACCGGAATCTGGTGGAGTTAACCGACGACGAACTCGCGTTGGCGTGGGACCTCTGGTTCGACCTGGCGCAGGCGACCAACAGCGACGACCCGCCTTACACACACGGTGTGTTCGCGGCGATGAACGCTCTGCCCCGAGCCCCCGCGCCAAGTCCCTCGGCGCAGGTCTCAGGGACTCCTCCGTCCGCCTGATCTCGAGTCCCGGATCCCGAGTCCCGAGTCCCGGATCCCGAGTCCCGGATCCCGGATCCCGGATCCCGGATCCCGGATCCCGGTATAATGTCCAAGACGGCTGCCCGATTACGCGCGGCCGCGATGCCTTTGGGCGCTCGGCTCATGGAAGTGCTGCGGAAATCGCTTCGATTTCTTGCTTGAGCCAGACACCCTGACGTCTTGAATCACACAACTGATACACGCGAGTCGGCGTCCGACCAGCCTTGAACGCCCGCCTCTTGGAAACCGAGCCCGGCGCACCGCGCCGGCAGAAGAGCACATGACCACTACAGAAACACGTACCACCCGCATCGCCGTCTTCATCGATTTCGACAACGTCGAGATCGGCGTCAAATCCACCATCGGCGGGCAGTTCGACATCGGCCTCGTCCTCGACGCCATCAAGGAGCGCGGCGAGATCGTCACCAAGATCGCCTACAGCGACTGGAAACGCGTGGGCGACTACAGCCGCCTGCTCACCCAGCACGCCATCCGGATGGTGCAGCGCAACATGACCCCGGGCGGCGACAAGAACGGCGCCGACATCACCATGGCGCTCGACGCGCTCGAGATGGCCTTCACCCACGACCACATCAACGCCTTCGTCATCGTCGGCGGCGACAGCGATTTCATCTCGCTCGTCGAAAAGCTCAAGCAGTACGGCCGCAAGGTCATCGTCGTGGGTGGACGTCAGTTCACCAGCATCACCATGCAGCAGAACTGTCACGAATTCATTGCCTACGAGAACCTCGTGGGCAGCAGCAGCCGGGGCGGTCGCGCCACCGAACGCGGTGGACGCCATGTTGGCACGAGCGAGATCTCCAAGGCGCTCCCCATCGTCATGCGTGCGCTGAAGGTGCTCTCCGAACGGGAAGTCACGCCGCAACTCGGCCTGCTCAAGAGTACGCTGCTGCAGCTCGACTCGACGTTCTCCGAGCGCGAGTACGGCGCTGGCAGCTTTCGCGACTTTATGGAGAAGGTGGCTCAGACCGGAGCGGTCACGCTGAAGCACGCCGGACGCAGCATGCTGGTCGAGGCGCGAGAGGACGGCTCGCCCGAGCCGGAGGCCGCACGTCCTGCGGAGAGACCGGTCGAGGCCGCGCCCGCAGCGGTACGCCACGTAGCCCACGCAGTGCGCGACGTGCCTGAGGCGCCAGAACCGTCAGAGGACGAAGACGAGGAAACGATGCCGGTCTCGCCCATGACGATGCAAGACGGCATCCGTGCGGTGCAGCAGGCGATCAACCAGGCGGCGACGCCGCTCCGGTGGCCGATGTACGTGCGGCAGGCCAAGCAGTTCCTGCGCAGCGGCATCGAAGGATTCGACGAACGCAAGTATGGGTTTGCGTCCGTTGTCGATTTGTTGCGGGCTGCGGGGAAGGAAGGGGTGCTGCGCATCGAGCGCGATCGGCAGGGCGCCGTGCGCGTATTCCCAGGGCCGAACATGGCGCTGAGGCAGGCGCCTCCCCAGGTCGATGAGCCTGTCGAACTCGACGAGACGATCGACGTCGGGGTGCCGACGCAGGCAATGACTGGGTCCACCGAGGTGGAAGAGGTCGTTGGCGCGCTCCCCATCGTCGACGCCGAGCCGGTGGAAGAGGTCCAGGACGAGGTGGCCGTCGCGGAAGTGGTCGTCGAGGAGAAGCCCAAGCGGAGGCGCAGCCGGAGGACGGCACCCGCGCGCGCGCCGAGAGCGGCCAAGCCGCGCGCCCGCAAGGGGACCAAGCGCGCGGATTAGTGATTGGCGATTAGGGATCTTTGATTCGTTGGTGATTGTTGATCGCTGATTGGCGATTTATTGGTAGATTCGGCAATAGATCAACAATCCCCAATCAACAATCCCTAACGAATCAACAATCACTAATCGCCAATCCCCAATCACCCCGTGTCCACCTACACCGCAAAAGACATCACCGTCCTCGAGGGGCTCGACCCGGTTCGCAAGCGTCCGGGCATGTATATCGGCGGCGTTGGCGCGACCGGACTGCACCACCTGGTCTGGGAAGTGCTCGACAATGCCGTGGACGAGGCGATGAACGGCTTCGCCTCGAACATCGTCGTCACGCTCCACAAAGACGGCAGTTCCATCACGGTGGTCGACGATGGCCGCGGCATTCCGGTAGATAAGCACCCGGCGACGAAAAAGAGCGCGCTCGAGGTGATTTTCACCATGCTCCACGCCGGCGGGAAGTTCGAGCAGGGCAGCTACAAGACCGCCGGCGGCCTCCACGGAGTCGGCGCCAGCGTGGTCAATGCGTTATCAACGGAACTGCGCGCCACCGTCAAGCGCGACGGCGAGCAGTGGGAGATGGTGTTTCGGCGCGGCAAGCCGACGGGTCCGCTCAAGAAGGTGGGCGCTGCGCGGGGAACAGGGACGACGGTCTACTTTCATCCGGACCCGACGATCTTCCCCAAGGTGGAGTTCGACGCGGCGGTGATTCGCGAGCGGCTCGAAGTGGTCAGCTACCTTCACAAGGGCGTCCGAGTGACGTTTGAAAATGAGGTGGACGACGTCAAGGAGGTCTTTCAACACCAGGAAGGACTGGCCGACTACCTGCGGTCGATCCTGGCGGCGCGAGACGCCAAGCCCGTGCACGACCCGCCCTTCGTGCAGGAGCGCGAGAGCGGCCCGCGCATGGATCTCGTGCTGCAGTGGACCGAGTCCACTGAAGAACACGTACGGAGCTACGTCAACGGCATTCCGACCGCCTCCGGGGGCACGCACGACAACGGGCTGCGCGCAGGGCTTAGCAAGGCCGTACGGAACTACATCGAGACGCACAACCTCTCGCCCAAGGGCGTCACGCTGACGGCCGAAGACATCCGCGAGGGTCTGACCGGTGTGTTGAGCCTCTTCATCGAGGAGCCGCAGTTCCAGGGGCAGACCAAGGATCGCCTCAACAACCCCGAGGTGCTCTCGGTCGTCGATTCGGCGGTGCGTCCCGCGCTCGAGCACTGGCTCAACCACAACCGCAGCATCGCGGAGGCGATCGTCGGCCGCATCATTCTGGCCGCCCGCGCGCGCGAGGCCAGCCGCGCCGCCCAGGCCGAGGTGACGCGCAAGTCGGCCACCTCCGGCCGCCTGAACTTGCCAGGCAAGCTCAGCGACTGCACGAGCGCGAATCGCGAGGACACCGAGCTCTTCGTCGTCGAGGGCGACTCCGCCGGCGGGTCGGCGAAACAGGGGCGCGACCGCGGGAAGCAGGCCATCCTGCCGCTGCGTGGCAAGGTGATGAACACCGAGGGCATGACGCTGGCCAAGGTGCTCGAGAACAAGGAGCTCGCCGATCTGGTGACCGCGCTTGGGTGCGGCATGGGCAAGAGCTTCGAACTGGCGCGGCTGCGCTACGGGAAGGTCATCATCCTTGCCGACGCGGACTCGGACGGCCATCACATCGCGACGCTCCTGCTCACGTTCCTCTACCGGCACCTGCCGCACCTCATTTCGGGCGGCAAAGTGTTCCTGGCGCAGCCCCCGCTCTACCGCATCGACATCGGCAAGGACACCTACTGGGCGCTCGACGATGCCCACCGCGACCGGTTGCTGAAGCAGCACGGCAACGGGCGCGGGAACCCGGAGATCACCAGATTCAAGGGCCTGGGCGAGATGATGCCGAAGGTGCTGTGGGAGACGACGCTCAACCCGAGGACCAGGCGCCTGCTGCGCGTCGAGATCGCCGATCAGATCGTGACCGACCGCGTGATCAACGAACTGATGGGGAAGGACGCCTCCGCGCGCTTCCGCTTCATCATGGACAGGGCGGAGGAGGCGGAGGAGTTGGATCTGTGAATCTCCAATCACAATCGCCAATTGAAGATTTTGCGATCTTTGATTGTTGATTGGTTGGTGATTGTTGAATGTTGATTGGTGATTTATCGGACGATTGGGGTCTATCCCTGGTGATTGTCGATTGGCACGGGCCGTGCTCATCTGATGGGCATGACACCGGACGATCTGAAGGCGCGGACGAAGAAGTTCGCGGTTGACGTCATCGGGTTCGCCAGAGCCATTCAGCGCGACCCCATCAACTCCCAGATTGCGTCACAGCTGACGGACGCCGCCACGTCCACGGCTGCGCACTATCGGGCGGTGTGCCGCGCGAAGTCGCGTGCGGATTTCATCCACAAGCTGAGTGGAGCGATCGAGGAAGTCGACGAGTCGGCTCTCTGGCTGGAGATTCTGGCCGAGTCCGGTATCTGCGCCGCCTCGGCGACGGGGCCGCTCTGGAGAGAGGCCGACGAGTTGACGCGGATTCTGGTACGCTCCCGCGAAACCGCCCGGGCCAATCGCCAACCACCTAATCACAAATAGATCACCAATCCCCAATCAACAATCCCCAACGAATCAACAATCACTAATCAAGAATCCCCAATTGAGCTATTGCCCAGCGCGCAGTTCGCGCAGGAGGGGGTGATCCGGATCTGCCACGGTGAGCAGCTTCAGGAGGTGGGCCTCGATCTCCTTCGCCTTTGCCTCCTGGCCGTTCTTGCGGTACAGGCGCGCGAGCTGCGCGCGGCTACGCATCCACCGATTGGGCGTGTTGTTGACCGTAGTGCCCAGTCGGTTGCGGCCCGAGTCCTCGAGGACTTCGATCGCTTTGGTAAGGTTCCCAACCGCTTCGAGCGCCGCGGCCAGTTTGGCCGAGCCGAACTGCCCGATCGCCCCGGTTGGGCCGATTGGGTTGTTCGGATTGCCGATCAGCCAGGGCGGGCCTCCAAGCGACTGAGCGATCGCCGGCCTCCCTTTCTCAAAGAGAGCAATCGCGGCCCGCGGCCTGCCTCGCCGCAGTTCGAGCGCCCCACGGTAGTAAGAGGAAATCGCACGCACGTCGTCGCTGCCGCTCCATGTGGGCCGGCGTGCGTACCATGCCACATCGCGCTCCGCTGCATCGAGCAGACCCGCCTCGATTAATGTCTCCGCCCGCGCGGCAAGGACCGGCGGCGCATCGGGGGGCAGAGGATCTGGCCATTCGGCGGCCGCGAATCGACGCAACTCGTCCAACTTGCCCATCTCGGCCAGCAGAGTGCCCCTCGCCATGGCGGCCGCGTGCGCCGTCGCGAGATAGGCGGGATCTCGAGTGTCTGTCGGCCGGAGGAGCTCAATGGTGGCTGCGGCCTGCCTCCAACGGCCCAAGGCCGCGTGCAGCGACCACATGTGCAGGCGCAGTTCACGCGCAACGGCTGGCAGACGCTGGTCGGCCGTGGCCGCCGTGCGGTCGAGGATTCTGAGCGTCTCACGCGGGTCGTCCTGGAGCCAGGCGACGTACGCGTCCATCAGCAGCACCCTGGCGACGCCGGTCGGGTCCCGCCCGCCAGAAACGGGTGACATCGCTGACGCGACGCGCGCGGCGTGCCGCTGTGCCGCCTCGAAATTGCCTTGCCCGAACAGGTCGTTGGCGACCTGCGCGTTCAGCTCCACGGCCCTCGGGCGCGCCTCGGCCATGCGCAGCGCCATGATGGTCGCGTCGCGCGGACGACCGAGCCTGCGATAGATGTTCGAGAGGATCCCCACGTTGCTCGCGTCTGGCTGCAGCACGAGGAGTGCCTCGTACGCCGACACGGCTTGTTCGAGCTCGCGCCGCTGGTCTTCCGTGTCGGGTACCCCGGGAACGCCAGCGCGGACGTTGTGAACCGCTCCCTCGATGGCATAACGCTCACCAGGGGTCGCGCGATCGATCATCTGCATGGCGCGTTCGACGTAGGACAGCAGACCCTTTCCTCCGGCCTCCTGGATCGCAAGCTCTCTTTTTCCGTACTCCTGGAGCCCGACGGCAGGCCCGAGCAATGCCAACGCCGGCGCGAACTCTGGGTCCTCCTGTAACGCCGCGCGTGTCAGGCGCTCGATCTCGCGCAGTCGTGCCTGGTTCTCCGCGTCGGCGATACCATCCTCCGGCCGGCTCTGCCCGGAGGGCACCGACCGCTGCGGCTGGAAGAACATCGCGTGGGCTTTGGCGTACCAGTGGAGGGCCTTCAGCGCCGGCAGGGTCTTGTCGCTCATTGTTCGACGGGTGGCCTCGACCGACTCCACAGGCTCGCCCAGTCGTTCGCGTACGGCGAGCACCTGGCGGCGCACAGTGCGCAAGATGTCGGCGAACCGAGCCATGTCGCTCACGCTCGCCACCACCATGCCGTCGACGGGATTGACGATGTCCAGCGTCACCGAATAGGCGGCGCCGGCCTTCAGGATGCTCCCCGTGAGAAGGGCACGAATGCCACCATCGCGCACGGCGACCTCGCGGGCCAGTGACGTGTCGAGAGGAGCCGTCGGCGGACGACCGAGCAGGAGCAGCGCATCTTCGACGCGACTGGGCTGTGCCACACGAATGTACGAGGAGTATTCCAGCTCGCGCTTGACCGCCGCTTCGATCGTGCCGTCGAGTACCTCCTCACCGGTCTGATTGTCGAAGCCAGCGACGAGGATCCAGTCACCAGCGCTAAGGTGGACTGTTGCCCCCGAGCGATCGCGCCACAAGACTCCCGCCACAACCGCACCGAGGATGATCGCCGCAAACGCTGCCACGCCGAGCGCGCGCGTGCGCAGTGCGCGATGGGTTGCCGCCGGCCGCACATCGGCGGCAGGCACTGGTCCGGCGAGCCACACGCGAAGGGCCGCGTCCGCGGCAGCCGCCGTCTCGGGGCGCTCAGTCGCGGAGGTTGCGCTGAGTTCTTCGACCAGGGAAACGAAGGCAGGGGGGAGATCCCGACGGGCATCGCGCAACGGCACGCGTTGGCCAGCCGCGTGGGCTCGCTTGATCTCCGCGACGGTCCGCCCGCGCACAGGGTAGTCGCCGGTCACGAGGAAATACATCAGAACGCCCACGCTGTACAGATCGCTCTGCACCGTTGCCGGGCCGCCCTTGACCACTTCGGGCGCGAGATAGAGGGGCGTGCCCGCAATCTGCGGTTCGGTGACGCCCGTGTGTTCGTCGTATTGCACCCCGGTGCCGAAATCGCCGAGGACGATGCGGCCGGTGGTGTCGCGCAGCACGTTCTGCGCTTTCACATCTCGGTGCAGGAGGCCCGCCGCGTGTACGGCAGCGAGCGCCGCGCATACCTCGGCGCCAATCCGCGCCACTTCCTCCGACGGCAACGGCCCGCGTCGCGCGACTTCCTGCGCCAGCGTTTCGCCGCGCACATACTCCGTCCAGATGCCCACGCGCCCCTCGATGCGCTCCGCGCCATGCACCGTCAGCACGTTGGGATGACGAACGCGGGCCAGCAGGCGCCCTTCCTCGACGACGGGGGAGCTGCCCGCCGCCGACGCGTCCTCCGGGACCAGCTTGAGAGCGACTTCGCGGTCGAGCTTCGGGTCCCAGGCCCGATAGACATCACCGAACGAGCCCCGGCCGATCTTCTCGAGCACGACGAGCGGACCCCACTGCACGCGCACCGGGTCGTCGAGTGACAGCCGTCCTTTCAGCCGCGCTTCGGTGAGCAGCGTTTCATCGACGGCCGCAGCGAGGGGGCCGGTCTTCGATCGCACGGCCTCGTGACCGCGCACGACACGCTCGAGCTGCTGCAACTGGCCGACGATGGAACCTCCCGGAACGGGCGCGAGCGGGGTGGCAGACGGGCTGGCTGCGGCCCAGTCCACCGGCGTGCCGTCGGCAATCGCCATGGCCAGCGGGAGGAGCCGTTCGTCCTCGGGCGAGAGTGGTTCCAAGTCCGGCATCGTGGTCCCTGAGAGCAGCGCTGCTGCTCTCTCAGAACACTGAATAGAACACCGATCGGACCCGTTTCGAACGCGCCGACGCTGACGCGGCCGTGGGCATCGGCCTCACATCACGGCAGTTTGAGTGACCTGGCCAGCCTCAGGAGCGCGCGGGACACGGCCATCCGCGCCGCGTCGGCTGAAGGCCGTCCCATCAGCGTCGCAAGCTCGTCGTAGCTGAGGCCAAGCTCCACGCGGCCGATGATGGCTTCGCGTTCGGGCGCGTCGAGCGCTGCCATCGCGTCGTCGTACGCCTCCACCGTCTGCTTGCCAATCAGTTCCTCGAGCGGGGACAGGCCCGCATCGGGCGCGTCGCTGTCGAGTGTCTCCGGTGCGGGGTGTCTCGTCACCCTGCGGATCTCGTTGCGGATGCGGTTCATGACCGCCTGCCGCAGGTACGCCTGGAGGGCGGCATCGGCCCGGTACTCGAACACATCCAGGCGTTTGAGGGTGTTGATGACCGTTTCCTGCACGAGGTCGTCGGTGTCGACCATATCGCGGGCCCAGCGGGGCAGCCGGCCGCGCGCCCAACGCGTCAGGAGGGGAATGGCCCGGGCGAAGACCTCTTCGAGCGCGGCGCTATCGCCCTGGCGTGCGCGGGCCAGCAACTGGATGGTCGTCCCGCTGCCGTCCGCCGGGGGTCGCTCGGCCACGGGCGGATCTTAGCCCCGAATTCGCAACACGTGCCAAACATACCGAAGGCCGGTTCGGGGGACCGTTCGGTTTCAGCCGGCACGGTGTTGGAGTGGTCAGAGGGCGAATTTCAACCGGAACGGGTCTGCCGATCCGCGGGATGCCCGAATGTGGAGGGTTTGGACTATGACGACCATGATTAGGCGTCTGCTTGGCACCGGACTGATCGCGATTGTCCCGCTGGCCGTGGCGGCAGCCGGCAGGCCTCCGAAGCCTCCGAAGCTGGCGGAGACGCCGGCCATGACGACGTTCCGATGCACCGCCGGCGACTCCGGCTCGTCCTCCTGCGGGGCGGTGTCCGATGCGACGGACCGGGTTCGAGACGATGGTCAGCCCTATGGGTACGACCTCACCAGGATCTTGTCGAGCGGCTTCTACCAGTTCAATTTTCCGTCGGGCAGCGGCCGTGTGCTAAATCTGGCGCTGGGCGCTCCCATTGCACCGCCGGCCTGCTCCACCGCGGGGAACTGCAATCCGGACCACTCTCAGGTCGTCGGCTACCCTAAGGTCGGCAGCGACGCGCTCGATCTCCAAACGGCCAGCATCGCGGTCAAGCCGCTCGTTACCTCAGATGGGGCCGAGCTCGCCGGGTTGCTGTGGGGGATGAGTTGCAATGGATCGCCGTACCAGGCGAAGGTGCACTACACGTTCTCGCTGCCGAGTGGCAACGGTCACTGGGGATTCAATTTCAACAAGGGCGTCTATCCAGAGACCGACAACGCCACGATCACGCGCGCAAGCGACGGCTTGCACTGGACCGTCGAGACCAACGGCCTGAAGGGCGAGCTCTTGAGCTGGAACCACACAGGGCTGCGGCGTCCGCAGTCGGGCCCGAGCCACGAGGGCTTCTACTACGTGAACTTCAAGTTCACGATTGAGATCGCGAGCCTGCCGTCCCCAAGCGTCGGGTGCTGAAATCTACGAATCGTTGATTGGTGATTACTGATTCGTTGTTGATTGTCGACTGGCGAATGGTGATCACCAGTCCAAAGTCTACAATCACCCAACGAATCACTAATCCTCAATCAAGAGTCATCAATCGTCGAGCGCAACTGTCGATTGTCGTTCATCGTTTCGCTTGGCCATCCCGCACGCGCCCGTAACTGAGCGCATTGGGCATCGCGAGATTCCCCTCGTGGCACGAGTACTCGAACATCTGGTAGGTGTCGTCGCGGTTGAGCGGCAGTGCGACGGTCCAGGGCTTGGCGTAGACCTTGGGGTCCTCGATCGTCACGACGTAGTTGATGGTCTTGTCGTCGATGCGCGTGAACCGCTCGACGACACGCATGGAGTCGCTCTGGGGGATGCCGCGCATGCGACCGGTCGCGGCGCTGGTCGCGATCGAGCCCTTGTTGTTGTAGTTGGTCGTCTCGATCACCAGCGTGTTGCCTTCCCAGCGGCCGCGGGGCTCGCCGTTCCAGTGCCGGATGGCCTCGCCCAGACGCGGGCGGCCGTCGATCGGGATGATGCGCGTCTCGTGGATCATTTCGAAGGCGATGACGACGAAGCCGGGAATCTGGATGATCTCGTACGCGTTGTTGTAGCCCGCGGGGAACATCCCGGCTGGATGGCCGCGTGTGATGCAGCGCACCCACGGGGTTTCGTGCTCGGGCGCGTCGGGGATGTGTTCGAGATCGTAGTCGCGCTTGTCCTCGGCCCACTTCATCACCGGCACGCGCCCGTCAGGGGGATCGATTACCATCGACGGCCGCCGCTTGCTGATGGTGTGGTTGTGGTCGGCAAACTCAGACGCCGGGCCCACGCCGGGCGCTGCTTGCCCTCGCGCGGCGGCGGGCTGCGCGAGGGGCGTCTCGAACGGCGTGCTGTCGAAGTTGAGCCAGATGCCCTGGATATCAGGCTGACCGTCTGGCGTGCGGCCCGGAGTCCACGTGTTCGCGGCGGCGGCAGTCGCCGCAGCTGCAGGTTGTCGAGGCGTACCAGGCGTCTGGGCCGAAAGGTCAGCCGTCGCCAGCGCGACCAGCGCGAGCATCGTGACGAGGGACAAGGTAGCCCGGCGGTAAGCAGTCATGAGTGGCCCTCCTGCTGGGGCATTCTACCGCTTTCCGCGTAGTACACTGCAGTTTCTGTGGCCGCACCCGGGGGAACGTCTAGGAAATTCGACCGGTCCATCATCGAGGGCCCTATCGGCCCGGCAGTCTGGAAGCTGGCGTGGCCGACGATGCTGCAGAATGTCATCGCCGGGCTGCAGGGGATCATCGACCACGCGATGGTCGGGCACTTCGTCGGCTTCACCGCCAATGCCGCCATCGGCGTCAGCTGGCAGATCGTCCTCGTTGTCATCGTCTTCATCAGCTCGCTGTTCACGGGCATGGCTGTGCTCGTGGCCCGGTTTGCCGGCGCCAACGAGCCGGCGAAGGTCAACCGCGTCGTCTATCAAGCGTTTCTGACCGCCTTCGGTCTTTCGATCATCCTGGCCGCGGTTGGCTATTTCGCCGCCCCGTCGCTGCTCGGGCTCGTCAATGCTGCGCCGGAGGTGCAGGCCGAAGCGCTGCCCTTCCTGCGCGCGATGTTCGTCGGTATCTTCGGCATGATGATGTTCTTCATGCTGAGCGGCGCGTTCCGGGCGGCGGGCGATCCGCAAACGCCGCTCCGGCTCGGCGTCATCATGACGGTGCTGACCGTTGTGTTCAACGTTGTGCTGATCCCGATGCTCGGGACGATTGGCGCCGCGATCGGCACCATAGCCAGCAGCACGACGGTGGCGATCTACGGCATGTGGCATCTGACTCGGCCGGGTTCGGTGATCCACTTCGAGCGGGGCATGAACCTGAAGCCGGACTTCGTGATCATCCGGTCGCTCTTCCGCTTCGGCCTGCCGACTGGCGTGCAGGGGATCGCGATGAACATCGGCGGCGTGCTGCTGCTGCGCTTCATCGGGTCGCTCGAGCACAGCGCCGCGGCGCAGGCGGCCTTCGCGGTCGGCTACACGGAGCTGTTCTCGCTGATCACGTGGACGTCAGTCGGCTTGATGGGCGCAGCGGCGACGATTGCGGGCCAGAACCTCGGGGCCGGAAACCCCGAGCGGGCGATTGAAGGCGTGCGGGTCGCCGCGAGGGTCGGGGTTGGCGTGGCGGTTGTCGTCGGGGCGATGTTCCTAATCATCCCGGGCTACCTGCTTGCCGTATTCGGGATGGACGATCCGCTCGTGCTGACGCTCGGGCAGCAGCTGCTCGGATTCCTCAGCGTGTCGGGTTTGTTCATCACCGTCGCGCTCAGTTACACCGGCGGCCTCCAGGGCACCGGCGACACGCGCAGCCCGCTCTTCATCTCTATCATCTCGCAGGTGATCGTGCCGCTCGGTCTGTGCGCGATCCTCCAGAGTGTGTATGGCCTTCAGGCTGTCCACATCTGGACGGCGATCCTCCTCGGTCACGCCACGCGCGCCACGCTGAGCGTCGCGCGGTTCCGTCAAGGGAAGTGGCGGGGGATTGCGGTGGATATTGAACCGGCGCGGTCGTAATCCAGTCACGCTGTAATTCAGAAGGCAGAATTCAGAATGCAGACAGCACGTGGCGTGTTGCTGTTTCTGCGTCGCCTTCCCAGACGATCGAGTGCTCGTAGCCGATTCCCTCCAAATACGGCGCCCTGCCGGCTCGGCGCGGTCTGTGCATCTCTCTTGCACGTGGGCACGGACAGCGCGCGTGATATTCGAAATCGCGCCTTCACGTTCGGCTGCGGGGTGGCTCGGCTCGCGTTGAGCCTGGCGCCCGCGCCTGGCGTGCGAGGCCTCGTCGACCAATTGTTGAAGTCTGGCACCGCCATTGGGGCCAACCTCGAGGAAGCGAAGGCGGGATCCTCGAGACGGGAATTCGTGCGGTATGTTGAAATCGCCCTCCGCGAAGCCAGAGAGAGCCTCTACTGGTTGCGCATGTGTGCTGCGCTCGAGCTAGGACCCAGCGACCAACTGCGAGACCTGCAGGGCGAAGCCGACCAGTTGGTCCGCATCCTCACTGTGATCGTCGTCAACACGAAGCACCGGATAGTCCCCAACAAGTAGTGTCTGAATTCTGCATTCTGAATTCTGAATTACAGAAGTCACCCAAAGCGTAAGATCAACCCATGCCCACCCGTGTTCCCCCACCCCTCAACGACCCAAGTAGAACCTATCTCCCTGGCTCTCCCGAACGCGCGGAGCTCAAGGCGCGGCTGGCGCAGATGGCCTCGGAGCGCATCGAGATTCCGATCGTCATTGGCGGACGCGAGATTCGGACCGGTCGGGTCGAACATTCGGTGATGCCCCACAACCATCGGCATGTGCTGGCCGACTGGCACGTGGCCGGGCCGGCGCACGTGCATCAGGCGATCGAGGCGGCTGCGCAAGCGCGGCGCGAGTGGGCAAGCTGGTCGTTGCAGGATCGGGCGGCGGTGTTCCTGAAGGCCGCCGAACTGCTGACGACCACCTGGCGCGCGACGCTCAATGCCTCAACGATGCTGGGGCAGTCGAAGACGGTGATGCAGGCGGAGATCGATGCCGCGTCCGAGCTCATCGACTTCTGGCGGTTCAACCCCTACTTCGCGCAGGAGCTCTACGCCGAGCAGCCGATCAGTAACCACAGCATGTGGAACCGCGTGGAGTACCGGCCGCTCGAGGGGTTCGTGTATGCGGTGTCGCCGTTCAACTTCACCTCGATTGCCGGAAATCTGCCGACCGCGCCCGCGCTCATGGGCAACACGGTTGTGTGGAAGCCGGCGTCGAGCGCAATGCTGAGCGCGTACGCCATCGTTCGCCTACTCGAGGCAGCGGGCCTCCCGCCTGGTGTCATCAACTTCGTGCCGGGGAATGCCGCCGAGATCTCCTCCGTCGTGCTCGACTCGCCCGATCTGGCCGGCATCCATTTCACCGGGAGCACCAGCGTCTTCAACACGATGTGGAAGCGCGTGGGCGAGAACATCGGGCGGTACCGCGGCTATCCGAGGCTGGTGGGCGAGACCGGCGGCAAGGACTTCATCATTGCGCACCCGTCGGCCGACGTGCAGGAGATGGCGGTGGCGATCGCGCGCGGCGGCTTCGAGTATCAGGGCCAGAAGTGCTCGGCGGCCAGCCGCGTCTACGTCCCCCGGTCGCTGTGGCCCGAGGTGAGGGACCGTGTGGTCGCGATGATGCGCGAGATGCGCGTGGGCGACGTGTCTGATTTCCGCACGTTCATGGGCGCGGTCATCGACCGGAAGTCCTTCACGAAGATTGCAGGCTATCTAGACGACGCACGGAAGAACGCACGGGTGATCCAGGGCGGAGGAGCGCGGGACGGGGTGGGGTACTTCGTGGAGCCGACACTCGTCGAGACGACCGATCCCGGCTACCGGCTGCTGTGTGAGGAGATCTTCGGACCCGTGGTCACCGCGTATGCCTACCCGGATGCGCAGTGGGAGGAAACGCTCAGCCTGGTGGACCGCACGTCGGCCTACGCGCTGACCGGCGCCGTCTTCGCACGCGACCGCGTGGCGATTGGTCAGGCGGCGCGCGCGCTGCAGAATGCGGCGGGCAACTTCTACATCAACGACAAGCCAACCGGCGCCGTGGTGGGACAGCAGCCGTTTGGCGGCGCCCGGGCGTCCGGCACCAACGACAAAGCGGGCTCGAAGACGAACCTGCTGCGTTTTGTGAGCGCGCGCACGGTGAAGGAGACATTCTCCCCGCCACGCGACTACTCCTATCCCTATATGGGCGAGGAGTGACGGGCTTGAGCCCTGAGCCTTGAGTCCTGAGCCCTGAGCCCGGGAAGGGCTCAGTTTTCGATACGGATTAGCTCGATGTCGAAAACGAGCATCCCGCGTGGGCCGTCGCCCTTGCCGCCGTACGCCAGGGTTTCCGGGATCCAGAAGCGCGTCCGCTCTCCTTCGACCATCAGTGGCACCCCTTCGGTCCAGCCCTTGACCACATCGTCCAGCCGAAATGTAACGGGGGCGGGGGCTGCTTTCGACAGGGAGCTGTCGAACATGCGTCCGTCGGTCGTCCAGCCGGTGTAGTGCACCGTGACGCGTCCGAAGCGGCTCGGGTTGCGCGCGCCCTTGCCGGGACGGAGCACTTTGTAGGCCAACCCAGTGGCGGTCCGTTTGGCGTCATCAGGAGGCCCCTTCACGTCTGGTGGAGGCACGAGCGGGGAGGATCGCTGCTCGATCAGCTCGATGTCGAACACCACGGTGCCCTTCGGCCGTCCGGCTTGACCGCGATATGCCAGGTTCTCGGGGACCCAGCAGCGGCGCTTCTCACCAACGGTCATCAACTGCACGCACTCGCGCCAGCCGGCCATCACACGGTCGAGCGGAAACGTCGATGGCGTCTTTCGCACGACCGAGCTGTCGAATAATCGGCCGTCGCTCGACCACCCGGTGTAATGGACCGTGACCAGGTCGGTGGCTGCGGGCTTCTCCGTGCTCGTGCCCGGATTCAGCAGCTTCGAGACCAGGCCCGTCGCGCTCTTGTCGCCGTCCGAGGGAGGCGCCACCTGATCGGCGGGCAAGACGTCCGGCGGTGCATCCGGCGTTTGCGCGAGTGCCGGCGCGGCCACCGCGATCATGAACAGTGTCAAAACCAAGCTGCGCATCTCATTCAACTCCCAACTCCCAATTCCCAAGGCCCCAAACCCCAACTCCCGAATCCCGAGTCCCGGATCCCGAATCCCGAATCCCGAGTCCCGAGTCCCGGATCCCGGGTCCACTACGCTTCCAGCAGCAACCGTCCCGGCTCCTCGACATAGTCCTTGATCTTCACCAGGAACTGCACGGCTTCGCGGCCATCCACAATCCGGTGGTCGTACGAGAGGGCCACGTACATCATCGGACGAATCACCGCCTGACCGCCAACGGGCACCACGCGGTCCTGGATCTTGTGCAGACCGAGGATCCCAACCTGGGGTGGATTCAGGATCGGGGTGCTCAGGAGCGACCCGAACACGCCGCCGTTGGTGATCGTGAACGTGCCCCCGCGCAGGTCCTCGAGCGTCAGCGTGCCCGTGCCCGCGCGTGTGGCGAAGTCCCTGATGGCCAGCTCGATCTGCGGAAACGACAGCCTGTCGGCGTCGCGAATCACCGGCACCACGAGCCCGCCTTCGGCGCCCACCGCCACGCCGATGTCGTAGTAGTGCTTGTACACGATCTCGTCGCCTTGAATCTCGGCGTTGAGCGCCGGGAACGCGCGCAGCGCCGCGATCGCCGATTTGATGAAGAACGACGCAATGCCGAGGCCGACGCCGAACTCCTTCTTGAACGCGTCCTTCTGGCGCTCGCGAAGGGCCACGACCGCCGACATGTCCACTTCGTTGAACGTGGTCAGCATCGCGGCGGTGTGCTGGGCCTCGACCAGTCGGCGCGCGATCGTCTGACGCCGCTTCGTCATGCGAACGCGCTCTTCGGCGCGGCTCGAGGCGGCGTCGCCGGCCCGGCCGAGGGTGCTGGCCGGTGCGATCGGCGGCTGGCTCTTCGGTGCGATCGCGTCAGTAGAAGCCGTTTCAAAACCCCCACTGTCGATCTGGTCACGTCCCTCCGCAAACCGGGACTGACGCTGTACAAGCACGGTTTGCTCCGGACGTGACGCAGATCGACCGCTGAGGGTTTTGAAACCAGCAGGAGGTGTCTTCGCAACGGTGCCCTCGGGCCCTTGCGCAGCAGCACGGCTCGCGGGTGGCGCGACGGAATCGTCGATCACCGCGAGCAGCTCGCCAATCTTCACGTCGTCGCCCTCCTGGCGAGCGAGACTGGACACGACTCCGCTCTCGTCGGAGCTGAGTTCGAGGTTGGTCTTCTCCGTTTCAAGCTCCACGACGGGTTCGCCGGCTGCAACCGGGTCGCCGGGCTTCTTCAGCCACCGGGCCACTCGCGCTTCGACGATCGATTCCCCTAATGCCGGAACGACGATGTTGAACATAGCTCAGTGCTTGGAAGCGGTCAGCCTGCGGACGGGCTTCGAAGAGACGATGGAGGAGCTGAGGGCGTGGCTGTCGAGGCTGAAAGCCTCGTCTGCGAGCACGCGTTGGTTGATTTGATGCCACGCTGCGGAACCCTCCGACGGGCTGGCGCTGCGCACCCGGCCGACGTAGTGCAGCGACCAGCGCTCGCGAAGGATGTCCTCGATCTGGTCGCGGACCCAGTCCCAGGCCCCCATGTTTTCAGGTTCTTCCTGCAGCCAGACGACCTGCTCGAGCGAGGGATAGCCGTCGAGAACCTCGCGCAACGCGACGCGCGGAAACGGAGCGAGTTGTTCCACGCGACACACCGCGACCTCGCTCGCCGACTGCCGTCTGCTGCTCGACACCACGTCCACGTAGACTTTGCCGCTGCAGAGCACCACGCGCTTCACACGCGAGGAGCGCGTTCGCGCCTCGTGATCGTCGATGACCGAATGGAACCGGCCTTCGGCCAGCTCGGCGGGCGTCGAGGCCACGAGCGGGTGGCGAAGCAGGCTCTTCGGTGTGAGGACGATGAGCGGCAGGGGATCGCGCAGGAGCAGGGCGGCCTGTCGCCGAAGCAGGTGGAAGTACTGCGCGGCGGTCGTGCAATTGACCAGCCGGATGTTGATATCGGCGGCGGCCTGGAGGAAACGTTCCGGGCGTGCGCTCGAGTGCTCGGGGCCCTGCCCTTCGTGGCCGTGGGGGAGCAGAAAGACGAGCGACGGCTGCAGGCCCCACTTGGCCCGGCCCGAGGTGACGAACTGGTCGATGACGACCTGCGCGCCGTTGACGAAGTCGCCGTACTGCGCTTCCCAGATCACCAGGCGAGCCGGCTCCTGCATGTTGTAGCCGAACTCGAATCCCACCGCGCCGGCCTCGCTCAGCGGGCTGTTGTGGATCTCGAAGGTCGCCGTGGCCTGCGGGAACTGCTGGAGTGGAATGGCGGTGTCGCCCGTCTCTGCGTCGTGGAACACGGCGTGACGCTGGCTGAAGGTGCCGCGCTCGACGTCCTCGCCGGTCAGCCTGATTGGAATGCCGTCGGCGAGGATGCTCGCGAACGCGAGCTCTTCGGCCGTGGCCCAGTCAACCGTGCGTTCACCGGGGCGATCGAGTGCCGTCCGGCGGCGTTCCCTGACGCGTTCGAGCTTGCTGTGGAAGACGAAGCCCGGCGGCGCCGTTTGCAGGCCGGCGTGAATCTCGCGCAGCCGTTCGAGCGGGACAGCCGTTTCGGCCGTGGCGGCAGCGCCAGGCGGCGCCGGCTCCGAGACCGGCGGGACGAAATCTTCCTCAGGCTTCAGCGCAGCGAGCGTCCTTTCCAGTTCGGTGAACCAGGCCGTGACGAGTCCGTCCACCGCGTCGCGGGTGACGGTGCCCAGCGCCACGAGCGTCCGGGCGAACAGCTCCCGCACGGTCGGGTGCGTGGCGATCGTCTTGTACATCAGCGGCTGGGTGAATGCCGGCTCGTCGCCTTCGTTGTGACCGTGCCGCCTGTAGCCGATGAGGTCGATCAGGAAGTCGCGCCCGAATCGCGCGCGATATTCCCACGCCAGTCGAGCGGCCTCGAGGCACGCCACCGGATCGTCCGCATTGACGTGCACGATCGGAATTTTGAACCCGCGCGCCAGGCCGCTCGCGTAGCTTGTGCTGTAGGACTCGGTTGGCGAGGCCGTGAAGCCCAGCTGATTGTTGGCGATGATGTGAATCGTTCCGCCCGTGTCGTACCCCTCGAGGCGCGCGAGGTTGAGCGTCTCGGCCACGATTCCCTGGCCGGGGAATGCCGCATCGCCGTGGATCAGGATGGGCAGGGTGGTCGCGCTGCTGAAACGGGCAGGACCGGGCTGCTCGGTGTACGTCCCGGCGGCTCGCGCCATGCCGACGACCACCGGGTTCACCGCTTCCAGGTGGCTCGGGTTCGGGGGCATCGTCACAAACATCTGGCCGCGCGGGGTGGAGGTGCGCGCGCCGGCGTGATACTTGACGTCGCCCGTCCAGCCGAGGTCAACGCGGAGCTCGTCGGAGAGGACCGGATCCCTGAACTCCGCCAGGATCTGTGCGTAGGGTTTCTCCAGCACGTGGGCCAGCACGTTGAGGCGCCCACGGTGCGCCATCCCGATAATCGTGTGACGGGCGCCGGCTTCGGCCGCACCAGAGATGACCTCGTCGAGGATGGGCACGAGCATGTCGAGCCCTTCGAGCGAGAACCGCGTCTTGCCGGGGAACGTGCGGTGCAGGAAGCGCTCGAAGACTTCGACCTGCGTCATCCGGTCGAGCAGCGTCGTGGTGCTCGCCGGGTCGAGCGGTGGAAGAAATCGTCCGGACTCCGCGGCATGACGCAGCCAGTCCCGTTCGTCGGGCTGGAAGATCTGCGCGTAGTCGAAGCCGGTCGTCGACGAGTACACGCGGCGCAGTTTGTCGATGGCTTCACACGCTGTCGAGGACGTTTCGGCGAGCGGGCCACCGACAACCGACGCTGGCAGCTGCCTCAGGTCGTCGTCTGAGAGTCCGTAGGCGGCGGGCTCGAGCGACGGATCGCCAATCGGGGCCGTGCCCAGTGGATCGAGTTGCGCGGCCAGGTGACCGTAGCGGCGGATCGAGTCGGCCAGGATCGTGGCAGCGACGACCGCGTGGAGATCGTCCGGCGTGGGTACGGGTGACCGGGTGCCTGAGTCCTCTTTCGGCGGGGTCCAGGACTCAAACGCCGCACGCGTTGCCGGGTCAACCGATTCGGGGTTCTGCCGAAATCGCGCGTACAACTCCGCGATGTACGCGGCATTCACGGGCCCGAAGGGCCCGTACTCCAACTCCCAGCTCCCAACTCCCAAAGCCCTTCTATCGTATCGCAGCCAATTGGGGACAATAGGAGTGCAGATCTTCTGTCTTCCCCCATGATTCGGTTCATCGGCATCGACATCGACGGCACGTTGCTCGACAGCAGCGGACACATGCCGGAGGCCAACCGCACGGCCATTCACCGGGCGGTCGCGGCGGGCGTGCATGTGGCGCTCGTGACGGGCCGCAGCTACCCGTTTGCGCGGCCGGTTGCCAACGACTTGCCGTCCTCGATTTCGCTCATCGTCAGCAACGGCGCCGTCGAGCGGGCGACGGACGGTTCAACACTGGCCCGGCGCCTGCTTGATAGGCACGTGGCGAGGGACGTACTCGACGTGACGCGCCATTGCCGGGACGCGGCGGCGCTCATCTTCGATCGGGACGAGGATCGGCAGGTGGTGTACGAGAGCATGGATTGGGACCACCCCGGTCGCGAGCGTTACTGGTCGCGCAATCACTCACGCATCGCGCAATCGGTGCCGCTCGAGGCGGCGCTGACCGAGGACCCGATTCAGGTGATGTTCAATGGTTCGGTGGAGGAGATGCGCGTGCTCCGCGATGGGCTGCTCCGCCGGGCTCGCCGCTGCACGGTTCAGATGACGGAGTATCAAAGCCGCGACTTCTCGCTCGTCGACGTCACGTCCCAGCAGGCCACCAAGGGCCTTGCGGTCGCCTGGCGCGCGGAGCAACTCGGCCTGACGCGCGACGAGGTGATGGCGGTGGGCGACAACTTCAACGATCGCGAGATGCTCGAGTTCGCGGGCACGGCCGTTCTGATGGGGAACGCGGTCGATGGCCTCAGGACGCCCGGCTGGCACGTCACCGGGCATCAGGACGAGTGCGGTGTGGCACAGGCGATCGAGCGCTTCGTGCTGGCCTGACGTCACCACGGAGACTCGGAAGCACGGAGACGAAAAGAATAGATCTCCGTGTCTTCGTGCCTCCGTGGTTCGCGGAAACTAACGACCGTCTCAGTGCCCAGCGCGCACGCCGCGCGACTTGAGCAGATCGAAGAAGACGCCAACCTGTGCGTCCCAGAGGACCCACGTGTGCCCGAGACCAGGGGCTTCGCGGTACTCGTGGGCGAGCTCGCGCTCCTTGAGCCATTCGACGAACTCGCGATTGATGGGGAGGAGCGTATCCAGCGTTCCGCAGGACACGTAGAAATACGGTGCGGCGGTCGACACATGCTGGACCGCCGCTTCGACATCGGGTCGAAGCGCGGCGCTCCATGCCCCGACCGTGCCAAAGCGGTCCGGGTGGGCAAGCGCGGTCATGGTCGCGATTCGCCCGCCCATCGAGAGCCCGGCGATCGCGCGATTCTGCCTCGACGGCAGCGTCCGGTAGTGCGCGTCCACGTAGTCCACGAGCTCGGTGGCGACGAAATCGTGATATCGCCCCTGCGCCTCGGGTCCGCTCCCGCTGTAGCTTCTGTCCGCGGCGGGCATGACGACGATGTACTCGTGGCGGCGCGCCACGGGGAGAAACGCCGTGCGCGCCATGTACGCGGTGTGGTCCTGGCCGCCGCCGTGAAAGAGGTAAACGACCGGATAGCGCGCTTCTGACGAGTCGTAGGCGGCCGGGAGCAGGATGGCAAACACGCGATCGCCACCGAGCGGAGTCGGCATGCGCACGGTGCGTGCCTGAGCACGAGCCTCGCCGGCGAATGCCACGAGAGCAGCGGCTACCAACAACAAGCAGCCCACGAATCGTCTCACACGGAGAGCATACAGGGATCAGGGATCAGGGATCAGGGGATCAAGAACGCTCGGTCCGGCTGCCCGATCCCTCTTAGGTCACGAAACCACGGGCCGCGGAGGCGCGGAGACGCGGAGTCATGCCTTCAGGACGACCCGACGCATTCCACCTCTTAGCGTTGGGCTGTTGAAGTTCAGCAGAAGCCCCACCGTGAGCGAAGTGACCCTCAGGTAAGTGAGCACCTGAGCCATGTGGATTGGCGCCAGGCGCTCGACGCTTTTGACCTCCACGACAACTCGTTCTTCCACTATGAGGTCTGGCCGGTGTTCGGAAATGAGTTCACCCTTGTAGTACAGCGGAATTGGGACCTGCCGCTTGAACCGCACTGCGTGTGCTTTCAGTTCGATACACAGAGCCGACTCGTAGACAGACTCCAGAAGCCCTGGCCCGAGATGCCTGTGCACCTCGAGCGCACACCTGATAATCCGGTCGGTCGTGGCGGTATCACCATCCATAGTTGCACTCCGCGTCTCCGTGTCTCCGCGGTTCGTGTCTCCGTGGCCTGCGATCACTGGTGTGTCGTGATCAGCGAACATCGTTGAACCGATCCAGCGCTGCCTGGCGCGTGAGGGTTGGCACCAGGGGAAAGGTCGACAGGACGTGTTCGAACTGCGAGGGGGTCAGGCCGTACAGCCGCGCGGCGATTGCCTGGATCTCGGCGTGCTCCGGCATGCCCTCGATCGGCCCGCTCCCGCGCGTGAGTGCGGCCACGAGGACCTCGAGGCGTGCAAAGAGAGGATGTCCTGGTCGCACGACTGGGACGGGCAGGCGCGAGACGAGCGCGACGGTGACGTGGGTATTGACCCGGAGGCGAACGAGGTAGTTCGCGACGTAGCTGTTGAGCAGGGCGCACAGGACGCGCTGGCTCGGACCGGACAGCGGCGTCCTCAGGCAGAACAGCGTGTGCGTCGTGACCGCACGCGCAGGCACGATGGCCGCGATGAGGGTCAGCCGGTTGGTGGCGCTAGCGATGTCGCGGTAGGCCAGCCGGGGGCGGAGCGGAATGCGCGCGTGCGCCTCGGCGTCGCTCCGGAGCTCGAGACGGCACTGGTCCACGGCAACACGGAATGGCTCGATCTGCTTGCCCTCCAGGACGGGCCGGGTTGACAAGGAGCCATTGAACGCGACGAACTGGTCGCGGTCGTCGCTGGCGTTGAGCTCGCGCCCGAACCGGGCGCCCCACCCGTCTTGGGCGCCGAGGCGCGGCGTCGTGGCGCTGATGGCCTCGACGATGGCGAGATCGAGTGCCCCGGTGAGTTCCGGGATCCCGAGGTCGTCGTCACCCGAGAGGCGTGACAGGAAGCGGCGCGTCAGCATGACCCCGGGCCCGGCCGGCGCCTCGAGCTCGTCGGGCCGCGTGAGCCCGAAGCGGCAACGCATCTCCTGTGTGGGGCGACCGGGCGTGCAGGTCAGCAGCACGAATCTGACGCTGCGGTGCACGGGAAAGATCGCCTCACGGTTGTCGAACCCTGTGACCTCGTCCACGTCGGCGTGGTCGAAGAGGTGCCGGCGCAGCGCTGCGGTGCCGACGTCGCTCACGAGGCCAGAGGGGACCACGAGGCCGATTCGGCCTCCTGGCCTGACCAGGTGCAGAGCACGTTCAAGAAAGAGCTGATACAGATTCAGGTGCGCCCGGCTCTCGACGCGGTAGATCCCGGCCTGACGAACGAAGCTGGTCAGCTGCCGCGCCTCGTGGCGTCTGCCGGTTCTCTTGTCGTCGTCGCCGCTGTCGCCGCGAACCATATCCCACGGCGGGTTGCCGACCACGGCGTCGAATCCCGGAGGGCGTGTCGCTTTATGCGGGCCATCGAGGAACACGTCGGGAAACGTCAGCGGCCAGTGGAGAAAGCGGTAGCGCGCGGCGAGGGTCCTGGACTGGTCGAGCAGGCCTTTCGCGACGTGGGCGGGAAGCGTGCTGGGCCTGTCGAGCAGGCGACTCGCCAGATCGGAGAAAGCGCCGCGGTCGGGCGCCGTGCCGTTCTCCCAGAACCAGCCGGCACACCACAAGTCGAGCACCTGGGTCCACTTCCCGAGCGATGACTGGGGCGCCTGCAGCGCCTGCAGCGTGCGCTCTTTCGCTCGCACCGTCGCCGCCGAATCGTCTGGTTCGGACGACACCTTGACGAGCACCTGTGCCGCATGCCCGAGCACTGATGGCAGGTCGCCGTCGTCGAACAGGGGCAGGGGCTCGTGCCGGTGCCGGCCCCTCGGGTTCCCCCCGCCGGGCCACCGCGCCACATCGTCTGGCGTTGCGCCAACGAGGCTGTGGCCGCTCACGAGATGGTGGTCCAGGAACGAGAGCGGTTTGTCGGCGGCGAGTGTGGCCAGCCAGAGCGAGAGGCGGGCCAGCTGAACGGCCATCGGGGTCAGATCGACGCCAAAGAGGCAGCGCGAAGCGATCTCGCGGCGCAGGCCGGCGCGGTCGGCGGGCGTGACATCGTGAGCGTGCCAGCGGCCCTCCTGGATGAACGCCTGCTCTGCGGCGGACGCCAGGTAGCGACAGGCCGCCACGAGGAACGCTCCACTGCCCATGGCCGGATCGAGGACGCGCAGATTCAGGATCTCGTCCGCGCTGCGCCCGGTGACGAGGGGCTCGAGCGTGCGGCGGACCAGATAGGCCGTCACGGCGCGCGGGGTGTAGAAGGTGCCGCTCGACTTGCGCGCGTCGCGCGTGCGAGTCAGCGTCGCCGAGCCGGCTGCAGCGGGTTCATACTCCAGCACACGCTCGTAGACGGCGCCGAGTTGCTCCACGTCGAGGTCGCGGTACAGGATTCGTGCCCGGCCGGCGCCGCGGGGCACGGGCGTGCTGCTCACCGCCAGGACCGCACGACTCATGACCTCGTCACTGAGCCGTGTCTGGTCGAAGGCGGCGGCGTCCGCCGGAGCGAACAGCCGCCCGTTGAACGGCGTGACGCGCAGCTCCCCGGTGGTGCATCCGGTGTGCGCCAGGCGAGAGATCGCCTGCACCGCGCGCCACAGCCCGCGATACGGGCGCCCCTGCGCGACGACGGTCACGATCGCGTCGAGGCTGTAGCGATCGCGATAGATCGGGTGCCACAGCGGCACGAGCCCCCTGGCTTCGGCAAACAGCAGGAAGAGCACCCGGTAGAGCACGGTCAGCGACTGCTCGAAGAGCACCGCTCGCCGGCGGTGCCCGGCGCGTGCGGCGAGTGCACCCAGCAGGCCCTCGAGCGCGTCGAGCACTCCGGCACCGAGCGCGTGGCAGACCTGAACGGCGTGCCGGCTGGACAGGTCCACGGCCCGGTCGAGCAGGGGCTCGTCGCCGGCGATCGCTTCGGCGCGCGAGACGGACCACAGCACGGTCTGGGCCTGGGTCTCCCGGCCGAGCAGGTCGAGATCGAATTCGAGGTGCTCGCGCGACCACGTGCGTCGTGCGTCGACGAGCCGCAGCACCCGCCCGTTGCAACAGAGGCACCACCGCGCGTCGGACGAGATCGCCTCGACGACCGAGGACCTCCAGACCCGCTCGAGCGGTTCGCCCCACGGCGTGGCCAGTGCAATCAGTCCGGAGCGGCGCGCCGCGGAGAGGTCGAGCCAGCAGGCGCGATCGGTCTCCGTCCGGCGGACGAGCGTGAAGCCGAGCACGTCGAGGAGCGGAAGGAGCGCCACGTCGGTGACGGCGCGTGCGCTCGAGGCGGCGCCGAGCGTGCCGTCGAGGCGACGTGACCATTCCGCCAGACGCCGCGTGACGCCCCGTGGCGGTTCGGCGACGCCCGGCAGCGAGGGCAGCACGTCGCGGAGGAACGCCGAGGTGAGCAGCCGGCCGCTGACGCCCGGAATCATCGGCGAATCACCGCGAAGGCGAGCCGGGGGCGCTCCACCAGAAGGCGCGCGGTGCTCGCGAGTTCCTCCATGCGGATCCGGCACCTCGCGAGCGCTTCGTGCGTCACAGCGGTCTGCGCCGCGAGCGTGCGCTCGGCGCGGCGATCGAACAGGCCCGGCTGGAGGAGCGCCGCCGAGAGCCGGGCGCGTTCCCTGGTCAGCGCATCGGCGATGGCCCGCTCGCGACGGGAGGCGAGGGCGAGTGGCGTCTGCAGCGATGCGGCCAGGACGGCGAGCGCCCTTTGGTGCTCAGTCTCGACCGTCTGCGACAGGAGGTGTTCGCGGGACGCAAGCCACTCGCGCACAGCGTCCGGGCACCCTCGAGGCGCCATCGTCTTCAGTCCGAGCAGCGTTTCCCAGACCAGCTGTTCGTCCGCGTCGAGAAACGCAAGCCGGAAGCCCCAGAGGGCCCCGTCCGTGCCCGGGCGCCGGCGCGAGACGGTCACCTGAGCCCGGGCGTCGATCTCGGCATCACGCGCACCACCGACAAGATCGCGAGCGCGGCCCAGCCGATCGGCCTCGGCCTTCGCCTCTGTCTGGAGGCTCGCCACGAGGAGGTCGGGCGTCGCCCCCTCATGAGGGTGCGCCGAATCCTCGAGTGCGTTGCCGCCGATGGCGACGCTGGCGACCTGCTGCTCGGTGGCGCGCGGGCGCAGGAGGCCGAGTACCGCGTTGACGCGCTCGATACGCGTCAGCAGTGCCGCGACAGACGACTCCTCGGTCGAACCGGCGGCCAGCAGGTGCACGACGTGAACGCGCTTCGCCTGACCGATCCGTTCAACGCGCCCGATGCGCTGCTCGAGGCGCAGGGGCGTCCACGGCAGCTCCAGGTTGATGACGAGTCGGCACCGCTGCTGCAGGTTCAGTCCCTCGCTGGCGGCGTCGGTGGCGATGAGCAACCGAGCGTTGCCGGTCGTGAAGCGCCGCAGGCTGTCACGACGCTCGGGCGCCGTCAGACCGCCGTGCAGCGTGACCGGGTCAAGGTCGTGAAACGCCTCTGCGATCCTCGTCAGCGTGTCGCGGTACTCGGTGAAGACGATGGCCGGCTCGCGCGCCCGGCGAAGCAGCCGCGCCAGGGCTCGGAGCTTCGACTCGTTGGACGCGGCGCGCTCGGCCAACCCGAGGATGTGTCGGAGCTGGCGTCGTTCTTCCTCGCGGTCATCCAGGCCGGGAGCCGACAGTTCCACGCCAGGCTCCTCGTCGTCTTCCGCCGTATCGCGGAAGGCCAGCGCGAGCTGCCCGGCGCCGGTGGGCTCGGCGCCGGCCATGAGCGCGAGTCTGCGTTCGACCGACCGCGCCAGTGCCGCCGCACTGCTGCACGCGCGACGCGTGAGCACCGTCATCGCCAGTTGCGCCGCGCCGACAGACGGCCCGGAGTGTTTCCACACGCGCCGCGCGTAGGTCATCAGCGCGCTGTGCATTTCGCGTTCGGCGAGCGTGGGCCGCACCGCGAGGGAGATTGTGCGGCGCGAAACGCTCAGGCCGACGTCGTGTCTGGTTCGGCGGAACACGAGCAGCGGAAACTCGCCGTCAAGGTCTCCGGTGCCGCAGAGATGCCGGAACACGCGGTCGTCTCCCGTGTGGGGCGTTGCGGTGAGCATGACGACCGTCCGTGCGCGGCACGCCAGGGCCTTGGCGGCCTCGGCCCGATCGGAACGTCCGGCGAGGGCGTGCGCCTCGTCGAAGACGACCGCGTCCCACACGAGCGCCTCGAGCGGGCGGACGACCTCAGGCCGTTTGATGTAGTCGATCGATGTGATGGTGACTGCGTGGGCGATCCACGGGTTGGCAGAAGCCGTCCAGGTCGATCCAAGTTGGGCGAGCGACGCCCGGTCGGCAAGCCAGGCGTCCAGGCCGAAACGCGAGTGGAGCTCGCTGTGCCACTGTTCCTTCAGTGACGCAGGCGCCACGACGAGAACGCGGCCTCGACGGCTGCGTGTGAGAATCTCGGCGATGACGAGCCCCGCCTGGATCGTCTTGCCGAGCCCGACTTCGTCCGCGATCAGAAGCCGCGCCGCGACTCCGTGGGTGACGGCGAGCGCCGGCTCGAGCTGAAACGGCAGGAGCGAGATGCGCGCGTGAAGGGGCGTGCGCAACGCATGCCACGACGGGGTGGCCTCGGCGAGCAGCGCACGTGTCCGTCGGCGCCACCGCCGCGCCCGGACGAGGCGCGGCGCATGCGGCACCGGCAATGGCTCGACGATCTCGAAGGGGAGGAGAAACGACGCGCGTGTGCCGAGGTTCGCGCGGTCTCGACCTCGCACCTCGAGCACCTCGGCGCCGACGCCAACCGTGTGGCGTGCGACCAGCCAGCGCTCGTCGCGAATGCGGACCAGATCGCCCGGGGCCAGTCGTGTGGAGGGCATCCGGTCTCCAGGTGCAGAGAGCGTTCCCGGCGCCAAGCGGCCGAAAAACGCACGCACGCCCGTCAAATGTTGAGAAATGTGCGTGTCGCGGCGATCGGAAGTACGCGGAAACTGAAAGCGTCAACGGACGCGTAGTGTCCGGCTTCCCCGGACCGTGGGTTGCGCCTAGCGCGCGTAGGGCGGCTCAGTGAAGGCTGTCAAGTGCCCGCCGAACCTGATCGACCTTTCGTGCGATCTCGTAGCGCCACGTGCCCATCCGCCCGTCGGCATTCACGGCAGCAACCCAGCGCTGCGCCGCCGCCGACTTCACCTCCGCCAGTTCATCGAACCCCTTCGTCTCGATGATCAAATGCACGGGCGGATCGGCCTTGAGACGCACGACGAAATCCGGCACGTAATCGTGCGGCTGACCGTTGTGGATGTACGGGATCGCAAAGCCCAAACCGGCGTTCTTCACAAACGCATCGACGGCCGGGTGCGTGTCGAGAATGTAGCCCGCCTGCTGCTCCCATTTCGTCGTGTCGGCGACGAGGTAGTTGACGTGACTCCTCGCGACTTCCCGCACGTCCTTGCTGGTCCAATAGTCGACGTCCGCCGTTGAGCCAGGTCCGCGGCTGGTCTCATACCGAGGAACCTCTGGCGCTTCGCCCTGCGATGTATCCGGTCGAATGGACTCGACGAGACGCTCGATCGCCCAGCCGTAGTACGGCGATAGGAACAAGTCCAGCCGCTCAGCCGGCTTGATCGGAGTGACCTTCTCCTCAACGTACCGTTGCACGATGCGAGCGAGCTGCGGAAACAGCACATGCGCCGGGGCCTCACACGAGCCACCGGTCACGTACTCACGCGTGAGGTCCCCAGCCATCTCGAACACGAGCTCCTGGAGACGGCGGCCCGACCGGAACGGGTTGAGGTCGACGCGCTGGAGGGCCCCGGGTCCAGTAAGCGAGGGCCGCCCACGGTTCGTCTGGAGCGAGGCCTTGACCTCGACTTCCGGTGGAATCTTGAACGGATCGAGGAAGAGCGGCGGAACCGACGCCCATTCGACCGTGACCCGGTTTCGAATGGCCTGCCGGTAGCCCTCGACGCGAGGAAATCGAATCTCCAGGTGAGCGCGGCCTGGGAGTGCCTGAACGTGGTGCCGCTTCTGAGGCGGCGGGGGCGCGGTGGTCGGGTTGGCCTTGAACGGAATGACCTGGAACGGCACGCCGAACACTTTGGCGACCTCTTCGGTCATCAGGCCCTTGTCGGTCACTTCGTAGGTCCGTCGTCGCAGACCTCGCCCGACGACCTGCTCGCACAAAAGCTGCGACATGAACGGGCGCAGGCCAACGATGTGCGTGACCGTGTTGCAGTCCCAGCCCTCGGTGAGCATGCCGACGGACACGATGCAGCGAATGTCGCGGCCGGGCGGGTGGAGCGGCCGACCTCGCTTCGCTGCGAGCTCCTCGAAGCCTTCGGGATAGATCGCCCGCCCTTGTTGATCCCGCGGCCAGTCCGTCCGGCCCACGGTGTCCAGAGTGAACCGCATCCACTGGGCTTCGTCGGTCTTGGCGTGACCGGTGTCGGTTTCAGTGACGACTCGGGAATCGACGCGGATTGTGTTGATGCGCCCGTCTGTGTTGTGGAAGCCGGCAATCTTGGACGGAGGGATACCCATGGGCGGCTTGTTCTCGCCGAGCCACTCGTAAACGACCTTCGCAATCGCAGTGTTCTTGCAGACGATGATGAAGACCGGGGGACGCGTGTCGTCTTTACGTTGCGCCCACTCTGCGCGCAATTCCTCCCACAAGCCGCCCAGCATCGTGACAGGGGTATTTGCCCACTTGAGGACGGCCTCCGGCTTCGGTGACCCCTTCTTACCGCCGCGCTCGGACGGGGTGAGTTGCGGCAGAATCCAGCGCCAGATGTTGAAGTAGCCGGGGATCTCGGCGCCGGTCGTGTCGCGCACGGCGAGCTGCGGAATCTTCACTAGGCCCGATTCAATCGCGTCGGTCAGCGAGAAGTCGCTCACCACCCAGGGGAACGGCCTGTTCGTCTCCTGACCCACCCTGCCGAGGAAATACGGCGTGGCGGACAGGTCCACGCAGAAATTGATGCCGCGGAGTTTCTGGACCCGGTCGAGGCCGTCGATCCAGACCGTGGCCTCCTTGAAGAACTCGTCGGCCTCGCCCTCCTCGCCAAGCAGATCGCTTTCCTCTTCGTCGGGCTCCTGCTTGCGGATGCGGTACGCGTGGTGCGCCTCGTCGTTCAGCACCAGGATGTTCTGCTTGCCGCCGACTTCCTGGTTCAGGATCCGGTTGACGAATGCCGTGTCGCTCTCCACGTAGCGATCGCGGAGGACGTGCGCGTACTTGACGCTGCCATCTTTGTCGTGCTCCTCATCGACCACATCGATGAGTCCAACCGAGACCTGACGAACGTACTCTTCCTTCGTAAGGTAACGCCTTCCCCTCGCCGTCGTCGTCTTCGGACCGATGTGAACGATCTCTGGAACCGTCTCGCGACGACCGGCCTTGATGACGCGCGCGCTCACGCCGGCCGCCTGCGAGGTGTGAGGCTCGAACACGTGCCAGTTGGTCACCAGCACGTGTCCCCGCGTAAGGTCCGGCATCAGGTGCGGCGGCACAAGGTCGGCCTTGCGATAGATGCTGGCATCACCGAGCTTCGGGTCGAGCTCGGCGAGCCGGCTCCGAATCGTGACGTTCGGACAGACGACCAGCACGACGTCCGAGTAGCGCGCGCTCGACCGATCGTGCACCTTGTTGAGGATGCTCCACGCCGACACCAGTCCCATGACGGTTGTCTTGCCCGATCCCGTCGCCATCTTGCAGGCGTACCGGCGGAACGCCTTGTAGCCGCGTTCGGCCTTCTGCTGATCGCTCGGCTCGTCGAGCGGGATGTCGATGCCCTGAACGAAGTCACGCCGGGCCTCGTTGAGGAAGACGATTGTCTCGACCGCCTCGAGCTGGGCGAAGAAGAACCGGAACAGCCGGCCGTCGCGGCGCCAGTAGTTCAGCAACTCCAACGTGGTGGCCGTGACACCCGGATACCCCGACGCGCGCCACTCCTTCACCCGGGAGCGAACGAGATTCACAAGCTTCAGCTCGATGGCCGTCCCTTTCGGCGCTGAAGCACCTGCGGAGTCCGCGGACTGCGGGTCCGGGTAGTAGTAGATCGCGGGCCGCCGGCCGACCCGCTGGTCGGGCTCGGCGCCCTCCTCGAGATGCCAATAGTGTGTCGGCTCCGCGAACGGCGAGCAGATGATCGCTTCCGGGACCTCGAAATCACTCATTGCCCGAACGCCTTCACGATCGTGTCGAGCGCTTGACGAACGTCCGGATGGACCTCCTCCGGCCGCATCAGGCTGGCGATTTCGAAGTAACGCGTGTACGGAAATGCCGGAAGACCGGCGGCCGTCAGTGCCGGAGGAAGGATCTCTGCCCGAGCCTTGGTGCTGTTCAAGTACGCGTGATTGTCCAGCGGCCTCTCCACAATCGCCGGTGGCAGGTTCGCCGTCAGGTAGGTCCTGAGGTCGGCGACGTGCTGCGCCGACCCGGCCTCGCCAACCGTGCTAGCCACGAATCTCGCCAGCGCCTCCGGGTGGACCAGATAGCTCTCGATCTCATAGCGTCGCCAACGCCAGCGTTGAAATCCGGTGCCTGTAATAGTGCTCGAAGGGATCTCTGGGCGACTGTCACCATCGATGAGCTCCAACGCTGGGATGTCACGTACCAACTTCAGCGCGCCGTAGTGATCTCGTGCTTTGACGCCAGCGCCGCCCTGCCGAGTTTCAGCAACGGTCTGTTTCCAGAACAGATCTCGAGTGAGCAGCGCCTCGGCGGGATGATTGAGAACGCGGGCAAACGCCCGCAGAACCTCGAGGTCCGTGTGCCCTTCGAGATACAGCACTCCCGGCGCCTGCAGGGCCCGCATGATGTCGTCGTTGGAAAGGACGCGGAGCGAGGTGACGAGCGCCTCCTTCTCCGCAACGTCGGCCAGCATCCGCGGCTGGTCGAGCAGCACACACAACTCCCGCGCATCGACCGAATCGATGATGACCTCCGAGTGGGTGGCGACGATGAGCTGAGAGCCGGTGCGTGCGGCCGTCGAGCGAAGCTCGCCGTAGATCGCGTCCTGCAGAATCATGTGCAGGTGGGCATCGGGCTCATCGAGGAGGAGTACCGCGCCCGGCCTGGTATTCAACATCCCGAGCAGCATCAGCACCTGCTGGAACCCGCTGCCCGCACTGGCCACGTCGAGCCTCGGGCCGTCGTCCGACGGTCGGTACTCGGCCAGGATGTGCGCTCCCGTGGAATCCGGCGGCTCCAGACGATACGCGAACAACCGATGGATCGACTCTTGGAGCCGGTCCCACGCCGGCTGCGATCGATGTGCCTCCACCAGCAGGTTTCGAAGCATCTCACCAGGCTTACCTTGTCCGAGGAGTTGGTCGAGCTTCGGGCGTGTGTAGACCGGCTCCTCCACGCTGAGGCCCGTCATCGACGGCACGAACGCCGTAGTCAGCGCCGCGGCACGAACGCGGTGCGGGTCAACCGCGGCGGGGCGGACGTAGATCTGTTCTGTGCTGTCGGCCTCGAACCGCATCGGCACGGACCAGTCATCGGTGGAAATCGTGATCTTGACCACTCCGCCGTACGTCCGGTTGCGCCAGAGGAGGTCGAACGATCTCAACGGAACCGCCGAGAAGGCCTGGCGTGCCATCGGAGCGCGCGTGTAGGAGCCGCCGTGGCGCTGATAGTCGTTCAGTTCCTTCCATCGCGCGAGGGCCAGGCTCCAGGCGGCAATCGCCTGAAGCAGCGTCGTCTTGCCGGAATTGTTGGGGCCGGCAACGACCACGTGGCCGGGGAGGACGAACTCGACGTGGTCGAAGCGCTTGAAGCCTTCGATGAGGACGCGGCGGATCACGGTGCTCACAAGATGGGTCTCACGGAAGCGGGCGGACCACCAGCAGCTCGTTCCCGCGATCGTCGATGACCTTCACGGCAATTTGCCTCTGCTCGCCGGCGGCGAACGCAGCGCTGCGGGCTCCGGCGAGGTGATCCCACACGGTCTCGTCGTAGTCTGCCTTGAGTGCCTTCTTGAGGGAATCCCACGCGGCCGTGCGCGGGAAGAAGACCTGCGATGCGCGGAAGCACAGACCGTTGTAATCCGCATCCAGCATCCAGCAGGGCACGTCGTCTCCGCGGCGGTGCTCGGTCGCCATCGTCGTCGGATCGAACGTGTCGAGGCCGACCAGTTCGACTTCGTATCGTGGGGGCGCATTCGTTGGAGTCGCGGATCCCGAGTCCCGGATCCCGGGTCCCGGCACCTTGTGGATCTTGATCTCGGGCAATCCACACACGCTGAAAATCTGGCTCGAGCGCATGTTCTTGAGCAGATCGCCCATCATCAAATCCGGTGTGGCCTGGACGTAAGTGGCCGGAACCAACCCCATCTCGGCCGAGTGTTCGATCAACTCGCGAGCATGTGGCTGGATGGCAAAGCCGATGACGTACAGGTGCGTGTAGCTCTTGAGCTGCGCCTCCTGAAGCGCGGAGTGAACCAGCTTCTCGCTGATCGCACCATTCTCCGGGCCGAAGACGAAGGCCACCGGCTTCGGCTCGCCGTTGAGCGCCACGCCTTCGGCTGAGAGCGAGAGCGACTTCGCCGGCGGCCGGATGTTGCCGAGTTCAACGGTCTTGCCACCGCCCACGTGAAGGACAGGCGACCGGCGTAGAATTTCGATCATCCGCTCGACGAACGACCCATAGGACTGAACCGACCCCGCGCCCGAGTCCTCGACGCCGTCGCCTTCCCAGTCCACAGGTGTCGGGATGGTGGCTTCAACGACGAACGGGCCGCTGACGCGCACGAACCGGTTGTCGATCTCTGGCCGGTCGACTAGGACTTCCTCTTTGGGCGGTTCGTTGTTCGCGATGCTTTTGAGCGTGACGTGTGGAACGATGCCGCCGACTTCCTCGCCTCTGCTGTTCTGCGTGCGCCTATAGACGAAGCCGCCTGCCGGTCCGTGTGGGGAATCTTTCAGTTCATAGTAAGAAAACGTGGCTGTGAGCAGCCGCTGCCGCGCGAGGGCGAGCGGCACTCGGCTCGTGTCCATGGTGATCCAACGCCGCCCCCACTTTTCGGCAACGTAGGCCGCGGTCCCGCTGCCGCACGTGGGATCCAGGACAAGATCACCGGGGTCAGTGGTCATCAAAACACAGCGCTGGATAACCTTCGGCAGCGTTTGAACAACGTACAACTTCTTGAGAGTCTGATTGTCGCCTGACGCCGTGTCGTTCCACATGCTGCCGACAGGGTAGGCTGGGAAGTCGTCAATGAACCGAACGTAGCAGAGGGTGCCGCCAACCTCACGCTGCGACAGCCGGCGTGCCCCTGCCAGGCGCTCAAGTCCCTCAACACTCGTCTTCCAGTTCATCTGCGAGCCTGGATGATAACTGCGTCCCTCGAACTGGAAGGGCACGGTTGTGTTCTGCCGAAAGCCTTGACTGACCAGATTGTCCAGGCGGTAGGCTCTAGCAGCCGGCGGCAGTAGTCTTGGATTCGCGCGTTCTTCCGTCGTCATGCTTCGCCGAGTGCCGTCGGCCAGCTCGACGTTGGTGTACTCCTCGGAGCCCTCTTCGCCCAAGTATTTGCCTTTGAAAGGTTGGTGATACTTCAATCGAGGACGATCGCGCGCATACCAGAGGAGATAGTCGGAGATTGCCGGGAGCAGCCTCGACGACTGGGCGGTCGTCTTCGCAAAGGCGATGGTCGCGCACGCATTCTCGGCACCGAACACTTCATCCATCAACTCCTTAACGTGATGCAGATTCTCATCGCTGATTTGCACGAACACGCTGCCGCTCGCCGTGAGCAACTCGCGCGCTAGGAGCAGTCTGTCTCGCATGTACGTGAGGTACGAGTGCAGGCCCAGCTCCCACGTGTCGCGGTAGGCCTTCACCATTTCCGGCTCACGCGTGAAGTCCTCGTCGTCTCCGTGTGAGACATCGCGCTTGCGGACGAATGGCTGGAAGTTGCTACCGAACTTCACGCCGTACGGCGGGTCGATGTAGATCATCTGCACCTGCCCGCCAAGGCGCTCGTAGTGCAGCAGCGAGTTCATCACCACAAGGGAGTCGCCGAGGATCAGCCGATTCACCCACTTGTCGGGATACTCATACGCCTTGAGGACTTGATCGGTGATCGAATGGCGAGGATCGCCGAGCAGCTCCCAGAAGTCCGTCTGCTTGTCGCTCTTGTGGCCGACGAGCGTTTCGACGATGGCCTTCGTGGACAGACGCTCGTGGACGAAGAGCGGGAGCGTCGGGACGTCGAAGGACAGACGTTCAGCTTTCCCGGTCCAGTTCAGAAACGGCTTGCACAGACGCCTGAGCTGATCGACCGCCTCCTGGAGCGAGCGAACGGAGACGACGACTCGGCCGTCGGCGGACTTGAATTCAGCGGGAGCAGCGAGAGTGTGAGGCGGCGGAAGCGCTGCGGCTTGCTGAACGATGCCGAGCAGCCACTCGCCGAACTCACGAGCGCCGTTGCCCCCATCCCAGTCGAGCGCCGGGGACAGCGACGAGTCGTAGCGATACGTGATCGGCGGCTTCTTCTTCCGGAACTGCGACTGCGTGCCCACCTCGGGCCGCATCAGCAGCGTCTGGTCCGGGTGCGTGTAGCCTTCCGCGACTTTACCGGGGCTTCCTTTCTTGGTCGGTGTTCGCGTCGACTTCGCCATCTGGTGGGCGAGTTTAGCAGACGGCAACGCCGATTCGCGGCGGCACGGTCAGGTCACCGGCCAGAAGATCTCGTTTCCCTCGATCTCCTCGAAGCACTGCGCCGTCGTCAGCCCACGGTACACAGTGAACCAGCGGTCCGTATGGCGGAAGTAGGCGAGGTCGAACCGGCCGAACCCGGTCAGCGTCATCCGCGTCTGGCGGACGAGGAAGTCATCCTCAGGGCGACGGCTCCGAGTGCGGTATCTGGCACAAAGGTAGAACGCCTTGCCACGCCACTCGGAGAAGACGTCAACGGGATAATTGAAAGGTCCGGGATCGCGCGCACGCAGTTGAAGCCCGAGCGAGAACGTCTTGGCGAGCCACGCGTCGGCCCAATGGTCCACCTGCTGTCTCAGCGCCGCAGGCACGCTCGCGAGAACCCGTTCGCGATGACGATGGCCGCCCGGGGAGCGAGTAGACCGTTTGGTCGCACGCGCCGGCACGGGCACATGTTCCGTCACAGTCTCGCGAGCGTCAAGGCGGGAACCAGTTGTGGCGACATCGGTCGCCCGCCGGGACTTCTCATGCGCTGTGCGCTGTTCCCAACGAGCCCGACGCCCAGAGCGGAAAACCCAGGGCCGGGAAAGTCACATCGGTAGCAGGCAAGGCGAAGCCTCTTGGGTGTTGGGAGTTGGAAGTTGGGAGTTGACCCCTATTGGGGGTAGGTGGCCGTCACCACCGTCTTGATGCCGCCGCGGACCGTGAAGTCGCCGACGACGGTCATGCGGCGCGGCTGACACGCAGCGACCAGATCGTCGAGGATCTGGTTGGTCACTGCCTCGTAGAATATGCCGCGGTTGCGGAACTCGATCATGTAGTACTTCAACGATTTCAACTCGATACAGCGATTGCCGGGGACATAGGTGATGCGGATCTCGCCGAAGTCCGGCAAGCCGCTCTTGGGGCAGATGGAGGTGAACTCGGGACAGCTGATCGAGATCTCGAACTCCCGCTCGGGCTGGGGACTCGGAAACGTCTCAATCGTGGCGGCTGACATGCAGGCGAAATTCTAGCACTTTGGGCCGAAATCACTGGGGTTGCGCGTTGACAGGGGATCAGGCGCGAGCTAGCATTACGACGGTTTTCAAAGAGGTTTCCGCGGCAGTGTGACGCGCGCGCCACTGCGATGCGGCCTGGAGTCGGCGCGCTATAAGATCGGGGGACGCAATGGCAGAGGCCCGCAGAATGGGCAAGTCGGAACTGTTCTCGCACTTCGCTGAGCGGTTCGAGGTGAAGCGGACACAGGCGAGAGAGTTTTTCGACGAGCTGACCACGCTTTCGGAAAAAGAACTCAAGCGCTCGGGCGAGTTTGTCTTGCCCGGCATGGTGAAGTTGGTCGTTCAGAAGCGGAAGGCTCGCATGGGCCGCAACCCCGCGACTGGCGAGGCCATCAAGATCCCGGCAAAGACGGTCGTCAAGGCGCGCATCGCCAAGCAGCTCAAAGACGCGGTGCTTCCCAAGAAGTAACTCGCTGGGCGGCGGCGTTCGCTGCCGCCGGCCTCCCCCTGTAACCCGGCGCCGCCTAGATGCGCCGGGTGTTTTCTAGCTGCCTCTGATCTTTCTCGCCAGTTCCCGAATCTCGAGCTTGTCCATCTTGAACTTCAGCGTGCTCAGGGGAATGCCGAGCGCCTTCGCGGTGGCGGTGACGTTCCAGGCCGACTTCTCGAGCGCCCGGACGATGAAGTTGCGTTCGAAGGTCGAGAGGGCGCGCTCCAGGAGGTTCTCCCCGCCCGAGGGTGCCTGCGCGTCAAGCTTGGCGACGTGGAGCTCGTAGGGCAGATCTTCGTCGGTGATCCATTCCTTGTCCGACACGGCGACCAGGCGCTCGATGAGATTCTCGAGCTCCCGGATGTTTCCCGGCCACCAGTAGGCGCTCAGGATGTCGACCGTGGAGTCGGCGATGCCGTGGATGTCCTTGCGGAACCGCGTGCTGTAGCGGCGAAGGAAGAACCGCGCGAGCTCGGGCAGATCCTCGATGCGGTCTCGCAGGGCGGGCATCCGAATCGGGATCACGTTGAGCCGGTAGTACAGATCCTCGCGGAACCGCCCCTCCTTCACGGCCTTCTCAAGATCGACGTTGGTGGCGGCGATGAGCCGGAGATCGGTCTTGATCGGGTGCGTGCCGCCGACCCGCTCGATTTCCTCCTCCTGAATCGCGCGCAGGAGCTTCGCCTGCAAGTCGATCCTGAGATCGCCGATCTCGTCGAGGAAGAGCGTGCCGCCGGACGCCAGCTCGAACTTGCCGAGTTGCTGACGGATGGCGCCGGTGAAGGCGCCCTTCTCGTGGCCGAAGAGCGCGCTCTCGACGAGGTCTCTCGGAATCGCCGCGAGATTGACCGCGACAAACGGCGCCGAGGGTTTACCGGACTCGCGGTGAATCAGCCGAGCGAGCAGCTCCTTACCCGTGCCGCTCTCGCCCAGGATGAGCACCGTCGCCGACAGCTTCGCCACTTTCTGCACGAGTTCCACGACGTCGCGTGTGGCGCGACTGGGGCCGACGACAAATTCGCGGTCGTGTTGCTCGGCGACTTCTTCGCTGAGGCGCGTGACGTCCCTGCTCAGGTCCTGCCGTTCTGCGGCCTTTGTCAGCAGCGCCCTGGTGTGCTCGACGTCGAAGTCCTTCGACACGTAGTGATACGCACCGTGGCGCATCGCCTCGATTGCCGCGTCGAGGTTCTGCTCCGCCGAGATCATGAGCACCTCGACCGCGGGGTAGTTCTCCTTGACGATCTTGAGGACCTCCAAGCCGCTGATGCCAGGCAGGTGCACGTCGAGCAGCATCAGGTCCACGCTCTCGGTCTGCATCATCTGCAGCGCGGCTTCCCCCGTCGCGGCTCGCAGCACGCGGTAGTCGCGGCGCAGCGCGGAGTTGAGCGTGTCGCGCACCTGCTCGTCGCTGTCGACAACGAGCAGGGCCTTGCGGGGGTCTCGCATGGAACGGCGAGTATACTAGACGCAGACTTCTTCAGATTTCACTTGAGTTGACGATCGCGACACACAGAGTCTCCGAGACACCGAGGCAATAACTAAAGGTTCTCGGTGCCTCAGTGCCTCGGTGTGACGTGTTCCAGTGTCGACGCAAGCGATGTCAAGTGTAATGGACCGTATCAAGTGGAAGGGTTCTGACTGCCCCGAACGGACATGCCAACGCCCGTCTTGATGCCCCAGATGGGGGAGTCGATCGCCGAAGGGACCATCATCCGCTGGTTCAAGAAGGCCGGTGAGTTCGTCGAGCGCGACGAGCCGCTGTTCGAGATTTCCACCGACAAGGTTGACGCCGAAATTCCGGCGCCGGCAGCCGGCATCCTGACCGAGATCACGGCCAAGGAAGGCGAGACGGTGCCGGTCCATAGCGTCGTGGCCACGATTGGTGGCACGTCGGATGTACCCGTCGCTGAAGCGGTATCGGCGGCGACGCCCCCGGCTG
>Ga0209640_10000263_pt1 | contig 39448 bp, 37 predicted proteins | sample RifCSP10_1_FD_184018 | JGI IMG/M metagenome (GOLD analysis project Ga0209640, IMG submission 184018) | Soil microbial communities from Rifle, Colorado - Rifle CSP2_sed 10_1 (SPAdes) (version 2) | ecosystem: Environmental > Terrestrial > Deep subsurface > Rock core/Sediment | place: Rifle... | reverse complement strand
CCGTTCGTTCGGGAAGATGCCGAACGGCAGCGCGAAAATCGGCACGTCGGAAATGTACAGGTAGACCGGCCGCGCCACCACCTTGTCCCGCAAGGTCACCTTCATCTCCGGACTGCCAAAGTAGTAGTGCGGATGCTCGAGCTCGCATGTTGTGTACTTCCCTTCCGCAACAAAGAGGACGTTCGTATCCACCTTCTTGATCTTGTCTCCGTAGTAAAATCCCTTCTCGATCTCCGTCTCTCCGACATTGATTTTTCCCTGCTTCGTCTTGAAGTTGTAGGCGATCCTGGAGCCATGGTAGGTTTCCCCTCCATCGATCAGATCGGGAATCCCGACCATCTTCTTCCCGGAGGTGTCCGCCGTGTCAGGCACACCCTGCGCATTCAGGATGGAGGTGTTCCAGTTGATGTCGATGTTCTCAGCCTTCAGCCCCAGTTCTTTGTATTTGATGTTGCCTTTGCCGTAGAGATACATCGTCTTATTGGAGACGGCGTACACAATCGAGTCCGCGGCAGAGTATGTCACCACCGAGTCAATACCGGAAGGGGATTTCGTGGCTTGAAGCGTGTCGGCTGACGCGGTGCTCGTATCAAGGGATGATCGAGAAGCAGGGAGAGTGTCCACACGTTGTGTTGCGACCGAGTCAAAGGAAGGTGCGGTGTCTGGGATATCTCCGGTGAAAACCTTCAAGGTATCAGCTACACTCAGAGGATTGGAGCGTTCTTGTGTTTCGAGCGTACTGCCGCACCCATACCCAAACAAAACGAGCGGGCCGAGGAGGAGGGAATATGTAAAATGGCGGCCCGTCATCGCTTCCGGGATTTCCAGAGGGAGTTGAGCCGGTCTTTGAGTTTCTTCTCTGCCCCGTTTTCCGTCGGACGATAATACAACTTTGCCTTCAGGCCGTCGGGGAGATATTGTTGCTCGACAAAGCTCTGGTCAAAATCATGACTGTACCGATACTCCCTGCCGTAGCCAAGGTTCTCCATCATCTTCGTCGGGGCGTTGCGGAGATGGAGTGGCACAGGCTCGTCCGGCTTTCCCTTCACGTCTGCCATCGCTTCGTTGACGGCAACATAGGAAGCATTGCTCTTCGGGCACGAAGCAAGATATGTCGCCGTCTGCGACAACACAATGCGCGCCTCCGGCATTCCGATGTAATCAACTGCGGTGAAACAGGATGTTGCCAGCGTCAGGGAATACGGGTCCGCATTGCCGATGTCTTCTGAGGCAAGAACGATCATCCGGCGGGCAATGAACTTCGGGTCTTCCCCACCTTCCAGCATCCGTGCAAGCCAGTAGACCGCGGCATCGGGGTCGCTTCCCCGTACACTCTTGATGAACGCGGAGATGATGTTGTAATGCTCTTCGCCCCCTTTGTCATACTTCACGTACTTGCGCTGGAATGCTTCCTCGATCTCCTTCCTGCCGACGACGCGGCGTTTCTCGCTGTCGGGTGTAGCGAGGCTGATCGCTGTTTCGAGTCCGTTCAGCACCATTCGCGCATCTCCCCCCGAAAGGAGGATGAGATAGTCCCTGTCGTTGACGACGATTGTCTGCGTCCGCAGAAGGGGATCGGTGATAAGCGCGTGGTCAATGATCCGATGAAGGTGCTCGTTTGTCAGAGCCTCGAGCACGTACAGCCGTGAGCGGGAGAGAAGTGGCGAGATTACCTCGAACGAGGGGTTTTCAGTCGTCGCACCTATCAGTGTAATGAGGCCGTCTTCGACGCTGTGCAGCAGTGCATCCTGTTGCGCCTTGTTGAACCGGTGGATCTCGTCGATGAAGAGGATTGTCCTCCTGCTGAAGTGCTTCCGATTTGCTTCAGCGCGTTCCAGCACTTCCCGCACATCCTTCACACCCGACGAGACCGCGTTCAACTGGAAGAATTCTGCTTTCGAATGGTGCGCAAGGATCCGCGCCAGCGTCGTCTTGCCGCTCCCCGGCGGGCCCCAGAGGATCATGGAGGGGAGCTGGTCGCTTTCAATGAGGACGCGCAGTGGTTTCCCTTCGCCCAACAGATGTTCCTGGCCCACGAAGTCCTGCAAAGATTGGGGACGTACCCGTTCAGCGAGAGGAGAGTGTGTTGATGGTGTGGATTGTGGAGGCGTGGGTGCGAAGAGATCCATGAAGGTGATTTCAGATTACAGTGGACGGTCGACTCGTGCTGTCATCCCTCGGCGGTCCTCTGAAATCACATCGCTCTCAGTTCTTCTTTTGAACCTTGTAGACTGTTTCCCCATCACGATGCATCCCGTACTTTTCGCGTGCAACTTTCTCGATGGCCTTCTTGTCGCCATCGAGCGCCTTGGATTCCGCCTGGAGCCGTTTAGTTTCTGCCTCGGCTTGCTGGATCTTTAGCTCAAGTTCCGCTTTCTGGTTCTGAAGTCGGACCCGCTGGATGATCCCATGACTGCCGAAGAGGACGAACAGCAAGACCGGGATGCCAATGACCACAGAGAGGACTGACCGGCGGCTCTTCAGAAATTTCTTCAGGAGCCCGCCAACATCCCACTTCTTTTTCTCTTTCCGATAGAAAAGATTATCCATGCGATGTCAATGTAGCACTTATTTGAAGACCATGCAAGCGGCTTCAGGACATCGTTGAAAGTGATCATTCACTCCCGTACATTTCCTTTAGTACATAAGAGGAGGTTGTATGAGGGCACGGCATTGCGTTGTTCTTCTGACCATCATCGTTTCCTGCGGCGATCCTGGCAATGGGCCTGTGCTTTCGACTTCTGGCATCGTTGTGTACAGCCAGCTTCCGAGTCCACTCCCACTGAATGTTTACCAACTCAGAAGTGCCCGCCTCGAAGAAGGTGCGGAACCTGTTCTACGGGAGTTGCTTGCAGACGGGTTCAAAGTAAAGGAGGCGTGGAAGTCACATGAAACCCGGTGCATGTACGTGATCTATGAACCGCCACAGTTGCTCGTCCTTCTCGAGAGCCCCGACACGCGGATCGAGGGACGCGGCTTCGTCCTTCTCCATGGAGCTGCAGACCCGTGCTATGAAACGTGGGAACACTTCACAAGGTGAGGAGGATCGAAACAACTACTACGGTCGCTTGTACCACTCGTTGCGTGGTTGATAGGTGGTGATGCGAGCATTCTTCTCCCGGTGCCGTTCGAGCGCCAGAGCAATCAGACGATCCAACAGTTCCGGATAAGGGATTCCCGACGCCTCCCACAGCTTGGGATACATGCTGATGGATGTAAAGCCGGGAATTGTGTTGATTTCGTTGAGGTAGATCCGGTTGGATCCCTTCCTCACAAAGAAATCGACGCGGGCCATGCCGGCGCCGTCGAGCGCGGTGAATGCCCGAACTGCCAGTTGTTGTAACCGCTTTACCACCGGCTTCGGTACGCGCGCCGGAATGACGGCGGTCGACTTGCCATCGACGTACTTTGCGTCGTAGTCATAGAACTCGTTGGACGGAATGATCTCACCCGGAATGGACGCGATGGGGTAATCGTTCCCCAACACACTCAGTTCAATCTCCCGCGCGTTGTTCACTCCCTGCTCCACAATCACCTTCCGGTCATAAGCGGAAGCGAGCGCAAGTGCTTCCAGTAGCTCTTTTCTGTTGTGCGCCTTGGAGATACCGACGCTGGATCCTGTGTTGGAGGGTTTGACGAAGATCGGATAGCGGAGTTTCTTTTCCACTGCCAACGCCACTCGTTTGGGTTCCTTCTTGCAGTCGCTGGAAAGAAACCACGCGTAGTTCACCACGGGTAGACCCGCTTCTTTGTGGAGCTGCTTCTGAACAATTTTGTCCATTCCCACGGCTGAGGCCAACACACCGGCGCCAACATAAGGGAGATTGGCCAGCTCGAGCAAACCCTGCAGCGTTCCATCCTCTCCGTACGTTCCATGCACAACCGGGAAGACGACATCGAGACCAAGCTGTGACGGTTGCTCACCGTTTACCGACATCAGTCCCTGCCTGTGCGGCTCCGGCACGAGAAAACGCTCCGGCTCACGATCCAAACCCATTTTTTCCTTGAGCAAACGAAGCGCATGAGCCGAGCTGACCCAGCGTCCCTCTTGTGTAATGCCGATCGGAACCACCTCGTACTTTTCCTTGTCGAGCGCGCTGATGACCGACGACGCGGAGACGAGAGATACTTCATGCTCACCCGATCGTCCGCCGAAGATTACGCCGACACGTAGCTTGTTCATGTAGGAGTTTGCTCTCCGCCCATTTAGTGGATCCCCAGCTTCTGCAGGCGCTCGACGACGTAGCGACGAACTTCCCCTTCCGAGAATTCGTCGCCGGGAGACTGATCCGCCGTCTCGCACGCTATCTTGCCTGAAAAGTCCTTGCCGTAACTCTGCACACTGACGTTGCGGAGCTTGTCTACTTCCGCCGCCGAGAGGCTCTTCGCTCCACCGAGCATGTGTGCGATGAACGTAATCTGTGCCGCGTGCTCGACCTTTTCCATCTTGAAGTATGCCTCGTACAACTCCGCTCCGTATGCAACGGCTCCGTGGTTTGCAAGGAGGATCGCGTCACTGGTCTTCACAAATGGGGCGAGGGAGGCGGCGATTTCCGGGGTGGACGGCGTCGCGTACTCTGCCAGGGGAACTGCGCCCAGCCCGACAATCACCTCGGGGAACATGCACGCGTCAAGCCCCATCCGCGCGGTGGCGAAACCGGTTGCATAGACCGGGTGGGCATGCACCACCGCCTGAACATCCGGCCGCTGACGGTAAATGAAGAGATGCATTCCCATCTCGGTGGATGGTCTGCCGCTTCCGGCCACCTGTTCTCCTTCCGGCCGGAGTTCCACGAGGTCGTTCTCCGTGACCATGCCTTTGTTGATACCGGAGCGAGTGGCCAGAATGTTCCCATTGCCAAGGCGAACACTCACATTGCCGTCAGTGGCGGTCACCATGCCACGCGCATAGAGACGATGGCAGACATCGACGATCTGGGCGGCGTGGGACGCACGCAAGATTCTCCGTTCTCCTGGTACCACTCTTCTTTCACCTTTCTATCGTATCACTTCCAGTAACTCATCAATGATATGATATTTCTGGAACGGCGGCATCATGTAGGCGCCGGCAACGAGATGCCGCGCCTCCTTGAGGAAGGTTCTGGATATCTCAATGCCGACGGCTGGCCCGTGGTCCCCTGCCCGTCGCATTTGGTCACGGATGCCGTCCGGGATGGTCATGCCGGGCACTTCATTGTGAAGGAACTCGGCGTGCTTCGTCCCCCGCAAGGGAAGAATGCCAAGCATCAAAGGAATGTGGAGATGTTCGATCCGCTTCAGAAACTTCTCCAGTGTTGGCATTTCGTAAATCGGCTGGGTGAAAATCACGTTTGTCCCGGCCTCTGCTTTCTTTTCCAACTTCTCAATCTCGCGGTCCATATCATCCGCAACAGGATTGGCAGCGCAGGCAATGAAAAACGAGGTTGACTGGCCGATGGAGTTGCCAAGGAGGTCTCGGCCCTCGTTCATTGAACTCACCGCGCGGATCAAGCCAATGGAATCGACGTCGAACACCGAGGTGGCGTGCGGATAGTCGCCGACGCTGGTCGGGTCGCCGGTGACGCAGAGGATGTTCCGGAGACCGAAGGCATGCGCGCCAAGCAGTTCGGATTGCAGCCCGATCATGTTCCGGTCGCGTGTTGCAAGATGGGTCATTGCCTCAATGCCGACTTCACGCTGAACCATAGTGGATATTGCGATGGAGCTCATCCGGAGTCGCGCCCGCGCGCCGTCCGTGATATCAATCGCGTCAATCCCCCGCTGGTGGAGGTAGCGCGCACCCTCGATAACGGACGACATGTCGAGACCGCGCGGGATGTCCAGCTCCACGGCGGTCATGAATTTCTTCCCGATGTTCTTCGCAAAGCTGGAGCGGTCATCAAAGCGGACAGAAGCGCGGGGTTTCTCGCTGATGCTTATGACACGGGGCTTCGCCTTGGGCGCAGGGCGTCCAACGCTTAATCCTTTAATCGCCCGCGCCATTGCAGCAATATGCGAGGGTGTCGAACCGCAGCAACCACCGACGAGTGTCACCCCTCCTTCCACCAACTCCTTTGCATACGTTCCGAGATACTCCGGTGTGGTATGATAGATGGAACGCCCATCCAGCAGTGTCGGGATCCCGGCGGCTGGCTGGGCTGAGAGAATGATCCCATCCTTGTGCATGCTGCGGATGATGCCGAACATCCGTTGCGGCCCGACCGTGCAGTTCGCACCTACAACATCCACTCCCTGCTCGATAATGTGCTCCACCACTTCGATCGGATAGCTTCCTGAAAGGATTGCGCCATCCTCGGCGAACGCTTTCTGAGCAATAAGGGGTAACTTTGTCAGTTCCTTCACCGCAGCGATCGCTTCGTCCAATTCCTGGACACTGACGAACGTCTCCAGCATGATCAGGTCGACCCCTCCTTCGAGGAGCACCTCAATCTGTTGCTTGAACGCATCCCGCGCCTCCTCTCGTTTGATCTTCCCGACAGGTTCCAGCAGCTTGCCAATCGGTCCGACCGCTCCGGCGACGTACACATCATCCCCTGCAGCGCGTCGGGCAATCTCAACACCGCGCAGGTTGATCTCCTTCAGTTTATCCTCAAGATGATACTGCGCGAGACGGAAACGGTTGGCAGAAAACGTGTTTGTCTCAATAATCTCCGACCCGGCATCGATATACTCACGGTGAATCCGCTCTACAATGTCGGGGTTCTTCAGGTTTTGGATTTCATGCGGCTTTTCATCGTACTCGTAAAGATCGAGTACGGTTCCCATCGCCCCATCGCAGAGAATAGGTCCCTGGGTGATCCGCTCACGAAACGGCTTCTTCATTCATCTCCTTGCGTCAAACAGAAATCCCGCCTTACACATCTTGAGCGGGATGAAAGTTAGCTAATTCGACCGCGAGATTCAACCGCTAGCGGTGGTAACCAGCGTATCGTGAAGCAAGTGATGTTGTGCCGCGTCGTCCTTGTTCTCGAACCTGATAGATGAGCCGCCGCGCATCCCGGTTCCACGTAATGCGTGTGCCTCCCTGTTCCGTGCCAACTCTCCCATTGGTCTTCACCACCTCGCGGTCAGGCCCCACCGTCACGTACACCTCGTCACCGCTCACACGCACCCCTTCCAGCGCGAACAACGATGAAAATGTGTATGACACTTCAGCCATCAACGTATCTCCGCGAAGAACGACACGTTTTCCTGTGATCTTCCTCCCTCCCTGCTCGAACTCTGGCACCCGGTCGTTCTTAGCGATCCTGATGAACAAATCAAAGTCGGCATTCACGGCTGAATCTGTTCTCCCGTCCGAGCGGATGTCAATCAGACGCATCACTGCTTCACCGGTCCCATCCTCTCGAACTGTGATCAGATGCTCACTTGTCCTCACTAGGAGACACCCCGGAAGAAGCGCTGTGGTTATCACAACAAATCCCGCGCGTCGCATGAAAGGGTGAGGGATGGACATGGGCATCTTGCTATGGCAAAAGAAGCGGTTCAATCAACGCGACAAAATCCTCGTAGGTCTGAGCATCAATGCGCGTATGGACGAGTTTCCCTGACCGATCGTAGACAAACGTGGCAGGAACCGCACCGCTCCATTCGGGATGGAGAGCGTTCATGAACGATTCGTCGTTCTTTGTCGACTTGATGTACGTCGGGAAGTCCACTTTCATTCTCTTGAGAAATGTCTGAACTGCACGTTCGGATTTCTGAGGATGATCGATGGAAATGAACTTCACATCAAGGCCGCGGGATGCATATGCTGATCGGAGTTTCAGCAGTTGCGGAAATTCTTCAATACACGGAACACACCATGTAGCCCACACGTTAAGCAGGACGACTTTTCCAACCGACTGAGTAACAAGCAACTGCACCTCCTTCTCATCAACAGCAAGAACCGCTGGTTGTGTTGTCCCACCGGGAACCCCCGCTTGCGCGGGAGCCCCGAAAAGAATAACGCTGAGCATCCCAATTGAAAGGAACGCTCGCATCAGCTTTGCTTTCTTATTCGTTTGATGCTGCAGCCAAAGGCCTTCGTCTCTGCGCGGGGGGCATCTTTCCCTGCCAGCAACGCGTCCAGTGCTGCGCTCAGGTCGCGGGAACTGATCTCGTCCTCATCCCGACTGTCGTCAATACGGCCATGATAGCGGACCGTTCCGGTCGGATCGATCACATAGATCTCCGGCGTCACCTGCGCTCCATACCCATCCGCCACCACGTTGTCGACATCCTTCAGCACGGCAAACTTGAACCCGTACTTACCGGCATGCTCCTTGATCTCGCTGACGCTTTCCTGTTTGTTGGAGTTGATGCCGAGAAAAGTAATGTCCTTCGAGGCGTACTGGTCGTGCAACTTCACCATTCGCTCATTGTAGTCGTTGGAGACCGGGCACTGTGTGGCAATGAACATCACCACTACGTATTTGCTTGCCAGGTACTGTTCCAGCGAATGTTCTTTGCCGTATGCATCCTTCAGGCTGAAGGACGGCGCCTTCATCCCGGGGGAAACCGCCGGCGGGGCCGATCGACCAACTATAGTACAGACTATCAGGAACGCGGCGGCCAGAACAATGGGCATGGGTTTCTTCATCACGCAATCTCCTCCATGTGTGTGAGTATGGTTATGATGGTGAATGTATACTGATCCATTCTTCGGCAATTTGGACAGCATTGGTTGCCGCGCCTTTACGAAGGTTGTCCGCTACGATCCACAAGTTCAGCCCATGGGGCACCGTCAAGTCCTGCCGGAGCCTTCCGACAAACACTTCGTCCTTTTCCCATGCGTTCACCGGCATGGGATACACAGCATTGTGCGGTTCGTCCTGGAGGACCACTCCCGGCGCCTGCCGGAGGGCTTCACGCACCTCATCCATCCTGAACGGTTTCTCAAATTCCACATTCACCGCTTCGCTGTGCCCGCCAAAAACCGGAACTCGTGTACACGTCGCCGTCACCCTAATCGTATCATCTCCCAAGATCTTCTTTGTTTCCAGAACCATCTTGTGTTCCTCCTTCGTGTAACCATCATCGAAGAAAACATCGACGTGCGGCAGAACGTTGAATGCGATCTGGTGCGCAAATTTCATCTGGGTCACAGGTTCGTTGGCCATTTCTTCTTCCAATTGGTCGAGCCCCTTCTGGCCTGCCCCTGTCACCGACTGGTATGTGGCAACAACGATTCGCTTGATCCTCCAGCGGTCATGCAACGGCTTGAGAGCTACCACCATTTGAATAGTAGAACAATTGGGATTGGCAATAATTCCCTTCTGATGAAGAATCATCCGGGGATTCACTTCGGGAACCACCAGCGGAACGTGCTCATCCATGCGGAAGGCACTGCTGTTGTCGATGACAAGTGTCCCCGCGCGGACAGCGTGGGGTGCGAACTCCTTACTTACCGCGGCGCCCGCGGAGAACAGCGCCAGCTCAATTCCTACAAACGAATCGGGTGTCAGCCTCTGCACACGATGTACCATCCCACCGAAGGTCACCTCTTTCCCGATGGACTGTTCCGACGCAAGAAAAAGGATGTTCCCTACGGGAAACCTCCGCTCTTCGAGCACCTGAATCATCTTCCTCCCTACCAGCCCGGTTGCGCCGACAACGGCAACGTTCCAGACACGCATGCAAAATCCTCGAATGGTTCAACGTTTTATAACTCTTCGATTGTCTCCCGCCCCCTGATCAACGTGCATGTCTCGCCGTCCACAAGCACTTCTGCCGGCCGTGGCCGTGCATTATAGTTGGAAGAAAGAACGAAGCCGTATGCGCCGGCACACATCAGCGCAACGAAATCCCCGCGTTTCAGATGGGGGAGCGTCCGGTCAATGGCAAAGAAGTCTCCCGACTCACATAACGGACCGACCACGTCTACTGTTTCATGTGGAGCCTCATTCACTGCCAGCGGGACGATCTGGTGGTAGGCATGGTACAAGCTGGGCCGGATCAGGTCGTTCATGCCGCCGTCCACCACTACAAACGTCTTCGCATCCCCCTCCTTGCGATAGAGAACCCTGCAAACCAGCACACCGGCATGAGCAGCGATTGAGCGGCCAGGCTGAATCGAAAGCCGGCAACCCGCTTCTTTGAGAATTGGAAGAACGGCTTTGATAAGCAGCGCGGTAGAGAGATCCTCACCTTCTGGACGATCATCAGGGAGTGCGGGATGACTGATGAACCCATGATATTGCACACCGTAGCCTCCGCCAAAATCGAGGTCCTCCACTGGGACGCCTGCCTCGCGGGCACTGTTCACAAGGTTCACTAACAAACGCGCTGCGGAAAGAAAAATTTTTGCCTGAATAATCTGCGAGCCAATATGGCTATGTAGGCCGCCGACATCGATATGTGGCAACCCTTGCGCCCACTTCAATACGCCAATCGCTTTCTCCGAACCAATGCCGAACTTGTTCTCCTTCAAGCTCGTTGAGACATATGCATGGCCCCCCGCGTCGATGTCCAAATTGACCCGGAGAAGAATGCGCGCACGTTTTCCCATCCGGCCGGCAATGCCATTCAGAACCTCAAGCTCTTCGGTCGATTCCACATTAAACGCCGCTATCCCCTTCTCCAGTGCATACTCCATTTCATCATCTCTTTTCCCCACACCACTGAATGAAATCTTCGCGGGCAAAAACCCGGCGGCAAGGGCCAGGTAGAGCTCTCCCTTCGAACCAACATCCGCCCCCAGCCCTTCCTGAGCGATGATCTTCATGAGTGCCCTGTTGCTGTTGGCCTTCACTGCATAGCAGGTGAGGTGCGGGTAGCCATCGAACGCGCTTTCGATGTGACTGCAATGATAAACAATGGCGCGTTTACTATACACGTAGAGTGGCGTTCCGAACCGCTCCGCGACTTCTCGCAGCCGAAGCGATTCCACCATCAGTTGGTTGTTGTCATACGCGAACTCTTGCACGCGGTGTCGGTCTCCGCTCATGATGCCTCGGAGTGCGTTCGACGGGCCGGCCGTTCCATAAAATCAAAGAACGAAAAATACTTACTGTAGTCCACCTGGTATCCGTTCGCATGAAATGCACCGGAGGAAATGTCTTGCACGTATTTCCCTTTGTATTCGCCGCGAACAATTCGCTCGAGAACATTCACAAGGACGTCGATATCATCCGTCGTGTTATAGCACCCAAGGCTTGCCCGTACCATTCCTGGCATGCGAGATTTGTTGCCGGAAAGCACCTCTTGCGTAATTGCGTGGTCCTCATCAGGTGTAACTTTGAGGAGTTTCTTCACGTACGGATGTGCACAAAAGCAGCCGTTGCGAACACCTATCCCGCCCTCTGTTCCGATAATAGCGGCAACCAACGAATGGTGCATTCCATCCAAGCTGAACGGGATAACTCCCACCTTCTCCGAGAGGTCCTCCAAGGGGCCGTAGAGGGTCAGACCCCTCAGGCGTTTGAGCTTGCCATATGCATAGTCAAGCAACTCTGACTCGTGGGTGGCAATTTCATCCATCCCAACATTTTGCAGAACAGCGACTGCTTCAGCAAGAGCAACACCACCGATGACGTTCGGGCTGCCGGCCTCCTCTTTGTGTGGAGGATGGTTCCAATGTGCGGTGTCAAGAGTAACCATATCGACAACACCTCCACCCACAACGTCCGGATCGCCTGCTTCAAAAAAGTCCACCGCCCCGATAAGTGCTCCAGTACCAAACGGAGCATACATCTTGTGCGCAGACAGGGCAACGAAATCAATATGCATCGGATCGTCGTCGGGCAGGATATCTATCGGTCGGTGCGGCGCAAGTTGTGCGGCATCCACAAAGATCTTTGCTCCCGCTGCATGAGTCCAAGCGGCAATTGTATGAATGGGGGAACATATGCCGGTGATGTTCGATGCGCCATTGATCGCAACGAGCTTCAGCCGTCCGGCAAACTGTGTTATGGATTTCTTCAAGGCGTCAAGGTCCAGATGGCCATCGGGGGTGATTCCGATATGGACCACACGCGCGTGCTTTCTCCATGGGAGATCGTTCGAATGATGTTCCATGGCTGTGGTTATGACCACATCATCCGGAGAGAAATTGAACCTGTTGGCCAGCTTGTTGATGCACTCTGTGGTGTTTTTTGTGAAGATCACGGTGTTCGTTTCCGGGTCCGCGCCAACAAAATTTCCGACAACGTCATGGGCGCGGTCGAAGACTTCCGTGGCAATCAACGACTTGAAGCCGGTGCCGCGATGCACGCCAGAATACCACGCCATGAACTCTTCTACGCATTTGAGTACGCGCTTAAGCGTCGGTGTGCTGGCAGCATTATCGAGAAACACATACGGCCGTTCCGAGCCATCCAGCAGCGGGACGAGCGTATCGATGCCGACAATATCCTGCCGCAGGTCTGCCAGGGTCAGCGTCTTACCAGTTGTTTCATGATGGTGCATGACGTTCTCCTCAAAGACACTACGCGCTCGATCAGCCGCGCGGGTGAAATGTACGGTGGACTTCTTTCAAATACTCACGGTCAATATGCGTGTAGATCTGCGTTGTAGCAATATCGGCGTGGCCCAGCATCTCCTGGACAGCGCGCAGGTCTGCACCTCCTTCCAACAGATGCGTGGCGAAAGAGTGGCGGAAGGTATGGGGATGGACCTCCTTGGAGATGCCGGCCTTGCGCGTATAGGTCTGGACGATGTTCCAGATGGACATTCGCGTCATCGGCGCACCACGCGCATTCAAGAATACGGCATCGCCGGATTTCTCACGCCGCTGCAGGACGGCGCGGGTCTCCACCTTGTACCTATCCAGCCAGCGGAGCGCCGAGCCCCCGATCGGGACGATCCGTTCTTTCGACCCCTTGCCGAACACACGGACGATCCCTTCTTTCGGAAGGACATTCGATTGCCTGAGGCCGGTCAACTCTGACACGCGGATACCTGTTGCGTACAGCACTTCGAGGATCGCCTTGTCCCTGAGCCACAGGTTCTTCTTATCCTGTGGTGAAGGCGCCGGCTGGTTGAGTATCGAATCCACTTCTGCTTGCGTCAAGACATCCGGCAAGGCGCGCGGAAGCTTGGGCGCATCGATCGATTCGGTCGGGTTGGTTTTGACGATGCCGTCACCAAGAAGAAACTTGTAAAAACCACGGATGGCGCAGAACGACCTCGTTACCGAACGGGGAGACAGCCCCTTGCTCCTGAGTGAGCCGAGGAACTGCGATGCATGCATTTCTGTCACCTCATCCAGACTCCGGATGTTCTGGTCCCGCAGAAACTCCAGGTACCGGGTAATATCCAGCTTGTACGATGCAATGGTGTTGTGCGAGGAGTTCTTCTCGAGTTGAAGGAAATGCAAATAGTCGGTGCAGTACTTGATCACGTTCCACTCCCACGGACGTTCCCACCATCGGAAATGGTCGATGCTGCTGCAGGTTTCGTCTGCTCGGGCAACTGCTTCTTTGCAGTGGCAGGATACTTCACGCGTGTGTGGTAAATTCCCACCAGCACGGACAGAAATGCAGCCTTGATCTTGGTGAGGTCCTTCAACGTCAACGGGCATTCATCCAGCTCACCCTCTTCAAACCGTTTCCGGATGTATTCATCAATCAGGGCTTCCAGTTTTTGAGGAGACGGATCCTCCAGCGTGCGTGCACTCGCTTCAATGCCATCTGCCAGCATCAGGATACCTGTTTCCTTTGTCTGCGGTTTTGGTCCCGGGTACCGGTAGTCCTGGTCCTTGATTTCGTCCACCTTTGTTTCATCGTCGGAGCGGTGAGCTAGTTGGAGCGCTTTATCATAGAAGTACTCGATCCGTGTCGTCCCGTGATGCATTGGAATAAAGTCTACCACCTCCTCCGGCAGATCGTACTCGCGCGCAAGGGCAATGCCATCTTTCACGTGCGCGGAAATAATCAGCGAGCTCATACGCGGAGCGAGCTTATCGTGCTTGTTACGCGAGCCTTTCTGATTCTCCACAAAATAGGTTGGCTTTACAATCTTTCCCACATCATGAAAGTACGCTCCCACGCGGGCGAGTACCTCGTTTGCTCTCACGGCGAGCGCTGCCGCCTCTGCCAGACTCGCCATTGTCATGCTATGATGGTAGGTTCCCGGTGCTTGTTCGGATAACTGGCGCATGAGGGGATGGTTGAAATGGGAAAGCTCCATCAGTGTCAGGTCGGTCGTCACCTTGAAGACCCGCTCGAAGAAGATAAGCATACCGTATGTCAGCACGGGTGAAATAATAGCATTGGTGACGCCGAACGTGAGTTGTTCAAGGATGACCTTGATGGACGCGAACTGTTCCATCCCGATGGCAAGAATGGCAACGGTGTATCCCAGCGCGATGAATCCCAACGACCGGAAGATCTGGGTACGGTTTTTCACATCACGGACGGTGTAAACGGATAATGCCCCCGCAACCAGCGACGCGAGTGCGATAGTGTAATCATTCCCCCTGATGCCAGCCGTCAGAAATGCGATGATTACTGTTCCATAGAACCCGACGCGTGAATCGAAAATGATCGTCAACAACATCGAAGCGGCGGGGACAAAGATCAGATACTCAAGCGGCGCATTAACATCCAGCTCCCGGGTCAGGTACGCAAAGAACCCTTCCATCAGGATGACCAGGCCGATGAGGGCCATCCGGCGGTTGTTCCAGAAGATCTTCTTCCGGAAGAGGTAGAGGTAGATCCCGTAAAGGACGACGACCATCGCGACATGCAGGACGATGCCAAGGAGTTGGGTCATCCTATCGGTCTCACTTCCCCTGTCCGCCTTGGCTCGCTGGAGCGATTCCAGCTTGAGCTTGATCTCCGGCGTAATCCGCTCATGCTTGCTGACAACACGCTCGTTCTCCTGAACAAACCCGTTGGTGCGAGCGACTGCCTCGATTGCCGCCCGGGCCCCCAACTCGGTCGCTGCAGCGTTGAACTTGAGGTTCGGTGTGATAAACGTAATGCCGATCTTATATGCCAGGGCATTAATTCGTGGGTCCGTCTTGTACGCCTTCTTTAAATCGTGCTCAAGCAACGCGCGGATGTCATTGTGATCAAACAGACGGCTTGAGTTGATGATCTCTTCGCTATTCCCTTTGCGCAGCGCAATCTCCTCGGGTGAAATTCCAGACTTGCTGGTGTCGAGAATTCCCGTGGCGAGATACGCTTCGAATGCAGAGACCAACACATCCGTCATTGCGGAAAATCCTCCGCTACCGGAGAGTGCAGAGAGGAGATCCCACTCCTGTTCGGTAAATGGTATCTCGAGACCGGCTGCGGCCTGCGAGAACTGCGAGGAATCGTACGCTGTTGAACGATCGCTCCCTGTCCGCTTGAGTTGCGACCGGAGCCGTGCGGCCTTCTGCATCTCGTTCATGAACTTTCTCAGGCGGTCAATCGCTTGGTACCCAACCTTGGTATCACGTTCAAATACGGGATAGACACTTTTGCGGGCGCGCGCTACATCACGCTCATATTCCCATTCTTCTCTGTAAATAGGGAACGAGAATGGCGCAATGAGGTCCTTCTGTGCCCAGACGGACCCGAGCTTGTAGTCAAGTTCGATGGACTCTCCACGCGGAAACATCATTGCCAACCCGCCAAAGAGCGCAATTGCAATCAAACCCTTTACAATCCGGTGTTGCGAGCGTCTGATTGCATTCAGAACCGCTGATATGTTGACCGTTGATTGTTCTTCCATTGCAGGAGAGGTGTTGCAGGATTATGTAAAGAAATATCGGGAGAATCTCGAAGAGAAGCAATGCAAGCAGCTTGTTAACTCATTTCAACGATTTCTACAACGTGCATTGTTCGACGGGCGTCCAATACCTGCGCGAGCACTCCATAAAACAAAGAACCCCGACTCTTGTCGGGGTTCGTCGCTTCATTCGAGCTCAGTTGTCCTTTGCTCCTTGATCGATCCAGTCGGTAATGAGTTTGATCTCCTCATCGCTCAGTTTCTTTTTTGATGGTTCACCTTTCTTCTTCTTCGTGTCGAACGGCATGGGATCCCCAAATGGGGGGGTGGTGCTGAGTTTCTGAATCAGGATACTCTGTTTGGGCTTACCCGCGATCACCGGTGACCCGTGCTTCCCGCCGGCCATGAGCAGCTCATAAGAATCCAGCGAGAGTTCGCTCGGATTGAAGTTTTCCTCTGCATGGCACGGAAGACATTGCTTCTTGATAATGAGAAACACATCCTTCTTGAAGGAGACTGACGCGCCGTTCTTCTGTTTCCTTGCCTCTTGTCCCATTGCTCCAACTGTAAACATCATAACCGCTGCAACAAGGATCCACACTCTCACCACAACCTCCCTTTATCAAATTGGACATACTAGTTTACAAACAGTCAACCGCATCTTTTGGTTGCACTGTTATGGCACCTTTGAAATCTGGATGGTGACTTCCTTTTCTGGTGATGGCGAGCTGTCTTTGATCCTCACCGATGTTGATCCCGTTGCCACTGAAACGCCTGTAATGGAAAGAACAGAAGTATCAAGAGTCGCGTTTACAAACTGCGCCGTTGCAAGGTTCGGACTTGGTGCAGATGCAATCAAGTACGGAGGGACGCCCGCGCTTACTGCAACTGTTCTTGTTTGATTTGTACTTACCGTTACCGAAGACGGTTCGGCTCTCAGACTACCCGCCTGCTGTTGTTGCGAGGACGACGGGGTTTCGTCCTTCGAGCATGAATGAGATGCAAGTATCAGAGCAATGACGAAAATTCTCATGTGAACAACGGATCCCAGCCTCATCGATATCCTCCCTCAATTGTTCGCTGCTCCCTGGTTGATCCAGTCCCCTATCAGTTGTATTTGCGACGCTGACAGCGGTGTACCCCCCAGCGGCATTTGCTGACCGCATGTTCCCTCGAGACGTTTTATCAATGCACTTGCTGTTGCATCGGATCGCTTCACACGCTTATCGCCGGCACACGGACCGGTGATTGCGTTTACTTCCACGAGATTACCGTAGCTCACTCCGGTTTGCAGCGAGAAGGGAGAACCGTTACCGGGGTGACACCCGGCGTTTACACAATTTGCAATAAAGATCGGCTGAATGTGCGTCGCAAACGAAAGCTCTATTACATTCACGTTGATCGTATCCTCGAATACCGAGCCGCTGTCAGCAACAATAATCGTTGAACTCCCAGCATCAATTGCGTTGATGTTCAGAGTAGCGCCTGTAATAGCAACCTGCACATTTGTAGGGTCACTGTTGAAAACGACCGAGTAGGGAGGTGTCCCACCCGAAATCGTTGTTGAAGCAGAACCACCGACAAAGAGGGAAAAAGAGTCCTGAGCGACTGCAAAAAAGGTGACTGTGATAGTTAACGCGGTCGTGAGTCTCGGTGAGCTGTTATCCCCCACAACAATGGTGGAGTTTCCAACTCGAACGGCACGAAACACCAGGGAATCACCTGCAATGGACGGCTTAACGATAGTCGTGTCGCCTTCTGAAACCAAGAGGTATGGAGGCGTTCCGCCGGAGATCCGGGTGCCATTGGATCCACCTATCCCAAGTTTGAAACTGCTCTTGGCAAATTTCAAAGGAGCGAGAGGCACTTCATTTCCCATGTCTTTACAACTTCCGATAAGGAAAAGGATACCCGATACCAGGGAGGTGAGTATTAGAAGGCGCCGCATGACCATCAGTCTTACCTCATCATAGATAGAAGTGAATCACCAAATTGAACTCGTTGTTCTTGACTTCGATGGGCTCATCCTTCACAATACGATAGATGGGCCGGACTTCAACCCCGGCGATTGGGAAGAATTCGAGCCCGATGCTATACCGTGATGTTGAGCCTGTCTTGAGATCCTTGTTGGGATCGTAAAAGTCATAGCCAATTTTCAAATCCAACCCAGAGGTAACCACATAATCTATTTCTACAAACGTTGCAAGCTCGGTTAGTTTAGTGCCCCCAAGTTTGTGCTGAATAAGATCTACTTCTCCAAGAACGGTGACGTTCTGATAGCTGAGCGACCCGAATCCACCGAATAGCGTTGTCCTTACGCTGCCAGAAGCATTCTTCTTTGTAAACACATTTACCCCAAGCCCGAGGTTCGCCTGCTCCGTAAGCTGGAACATCCCCTCTGCCCTTCCGAGAAGAGCCTTGTTTCTGGTAGTGGCAGATCCATATGAGTCAGACGCGTTGTAAACTCCCCCCATAATCGTTACCGAACCAGGGGAGACTGCAACTTCTGCTCCAGTGAGTTCACCTCCCGGAAGTGTTGCGCTGCCGCTGCTGAGGCCTCTCCCTTCCGGTGTCAGTCCGGTGTAGAAGCGGGTGAACGCCCGGTGGTCGTCGAGTTTCATACCGTAGTTTGGAAGGAACCGTCCCAACTTAACGTGACCGTTTGCGGGAAGGATATTGAGGAGGCCGAAGATTTCGAATCCCTGGTAGAGTCCCTTATCCAAATATATGCTCACTTTTTTTGCAAGCTTGAAATTCAGGTACACATCTCCCTGCATTTCCCAAAAGGCGTTGTTGGTCGCGGTCGGACTTTCTTGCACAAAGTAAAGTGTCCGGAAATCTGCCCCGACGGATACGAATTCGGTCAGGTTGGTGGAAAAATCTTCCAGCCCGAGATCTTCTGACCACGTGGGAACGGGGAGTTGGTCGCGCCCGTACTGAACACCGAAGATCTGGCGCATGCCTCCACCCGAGGGATTGACGTGACATGATTGGCACTTTGCACCGGTCCTGCTTGCAAATCTCGGCAAAGCCGCAGAAGGCTCATTGAGAAGAACGCCCAGCATGAGAACAACCGCGACTCGTAGTAGTGCCTTCATTTGATGATCTCCTTCCGCGAAGTGGAAACAGAGATTGAGTGAATGAGGTGGAGAAATATAGCAAGTGTACCACTTTGATGCAAGAATCGCATTGCTCAGGGAACACCCGAACCGGGGGTCTGTTTGAAACCGAGCGCGACATGCAGGCTGTCCCAATGTGCCGATGCCATGAGATGGCTGGGTGTAATCCAGAGCGCAGTTGCGCCGCCGTTCAGGGAACTCCGCACTGCAATCGCGAGCTCGCCGGCACGCACGGGTTTTTCCTTTCCCCATAGTCCGATGGAGATCACCACCCTGTCCGATCCGTATCTCGTTGTGAAGAACCGCGCCACGTCTTCGGAGGATTCCGCTGGCCGACCGTCAAGATAGAAATAATCCCACACCACCAGAGCGTCCGTAAACTTCAGCAAGTGCGGATAGTAAAGTCCCGACGCCATTCCCTCTGTCGATAGTTCATCCAGATGCACGGGGACGTCCACGTAGAGCCGTTTGCCATACATGTGGACTGAGTCCGCGATTTGTTTCAGGTACGTTGCCATCAGTGCGGATTTCCATCGCCCGACCTCAGGGTCATCACGGTCAACTGTCGATGTGAGGAACCGCCGCGGCCAATCGTTCTTTCCCGTGCTGGTGCGGAATGAGGCAAGACATCGGTTGTCGTAGCAATACCTGTTGTATTCAAGCTCTGTTAATCCTATGGCGTCGATCTCATAATGCCGGGCGAGGTACGTCGCCATGGCAACGATCTGCCGACCGTATTCCCCGTTCACTAATTCGATTAAGCAAACCTGTTCCTGGCTTCGTGTTCCATCGGCGGCAATCGCAGCAAGATCCTTGTGCGCATTGACGAACTGTGGCGCATAGAAATCAATGATTGCCACAACACCCTTCCCCGACCTGTGAAAAGTCCTTACCGCATCCTCCATAAGATCGGAGGCGGAAGAACGCTGATCATTGCTCCAGGTTTCAGGATGCCCCTCCCACCGGAAGTTATTCCACTCCGCTCTCCCCGCCCCCACCCCCACCACGTTCATAAGACCGGCCGCCCTTGGGTTCTCCACGAGAGAAACAACCGCCTGTGCAGGGTCCTCCCACGCATCAAAGTGGGTAGCAACCGTGACCGACACGGCTGTAGTACGATGCGCAGTGGTGCGCTCAGTTGCCGAGATCCTCGTCAGGATGATCCCCGCCCCTGCCACGGCCAGAACGGACAGTGCAACTGCCACTCGCCCGCGATTAAACCTGTGCGACACAGGCGTCGCATCAACCCGCCTGCGGTTTTGGAGTCCCCACGCCTCTTCCGACCGCGTCCGTTCAAGATAGAGCGAAGCAAGAAGAACAGCATTGTAGAAATACGAGAAAGGAACGATCAACCAACCATACACTGGAATGTAGGAGAGATGCCGCCACGACCTATCCAGCATGGTACTGAACACTGCAAGCATGAAGAAAAGAATGAAACCGAGGTACGAGATGATCTCGAAAATGCCTGCGCTATCATAGAGGCCATTAGTAATGGCTACAGGCAGAAGAAAAAGCGCCACCACCTGAAGCAACGGTACAACCACCATACTCAACCAGTTGAACGGCAAATAGAGTGAGAACGGGGCATGCTTCGGAGAAAAGAAAAGCCCCCGATGTATGCGACAGATTTTGAGAAAACTCCTCATCCAGCGGATGCGCTGTTTCCAGAGGGATGCGACCGTTGCCGGGACATCACATTCAACGATCGCCCCGGGGTCGAACACAATCCGGGCCCCCGCCGCATGGAGTTTGAACGTCAGATCGAGATCCTCACCCCAGAGATTCGAAAAGCCGCCGACCTGTCGGAGCCGGGCAACGCGGACAGCACCCAGGTTGCCCGAGATGATTGGCAAGACATTCAGCACCGAGAGGGCGCGACGCACAAAGCCCGAGCCGATATGCGTTGTAATGGTGAGGAGCTTCTGCTGCGCGTTCTCCGGCCTGATCGGCGTGTCGTTGCCGCACACAGCATCAACGCGGGAGTCCGCAAACCAACGCGCCATATTTCGAATAGTGTCAAGCCTGAAGAAGGAATCTGCATCGGTGTAGAGCACCACTTCGCCGCGTGCCCGGACGATCCCCGCATTCAAAGCACTGGCTTTGCCGCCGTTGCTCTTATGGACATAAATAATTTTCCCGGCATCAAGAAGCGGCCCGAGTTGATCTTGGGTCCTGTCGGTTGAGCCATCATTTACGACAATGACTTCGAACGACGGGTAGTCTGATCGCAGAATTGAGCTTACGGACAAACCGATGGTATTCTCTTCATTGTACGCAGGAACGATGACCGAAACGAATGGCAGTGCACCTCCTTTGAGCCTTGCCAGTGTCCGTTTTTTCCACCATTCATAGTACAACGCAAGCGGGACAAAGAGCACCGTCTGCAGCCCGAGGATGAATACCGTCAGTCCGCACGCAACGAACAGGATGCTTACTGCGGACATGCATCCACCCCCTTGTACATCAGGAACGCTTCCGCGTACCGGACGCCGGACTGCATGCCTCGATGTGCAGCCCGCCCCCTGATCCCCTCTGGCTCCATGTACAACTTTCCTTTCTGCGTCCTGTGCGATCCCACAGCAACGACCTTGTCCTCAATATATTCTGTAATATCCACAAAATAGTTCGGAACGAAGTGTGGTTCGGTGGAGACATCCTCGTAGCACAGAACCGTCCTCGGCCCCCGGGCAGCAATCTTGGTGGCTTCGAAGACCGCCTTGTGATCCTGGTGAATGTCATGAGGGGATTGGGTGATGATGATGTCGGGATTTGTTTCTCTGATCCTGGCCTCAATGACGTCCTTCATATCATTGAGATGTGAAAAGAGCTTCGTGTCCCGGAACGCAAACACTCCGAGACTGTCGAGACCGAGCACACCGGCTCCGTCCTTCGCTTCGACGCTCCTGCTTTTCCCTTTCGTGAGATACGGGTTGCCTTGCTCTCCGGACGTCATGACCAGGCCATGAACTTCATAGCCCAGTTCCTTGTACTTTGCCAACGCGCCACCACACCCAAGCTCGATATCGTCCGGATGCGCCCCGATCGCAAGTACTGTGCCGCTGCCCGACGCTTGCTGTCTGCGCGAAACCCAGAGCAGCGACATGAACGCCACCATCAGCACCAGAAACACCACGACTTCCGCGACACCTTTCACGAGCGTGAAGTCTGCAAACTCACCGAACCGCGAAGCAGCAATGAAGAACATATACGTGAGGATCAACACCGGGATGACGGGATAGGCAACGAGCCAGAAATAGTAGTGTCTCCTTTTGAGAATGTCCATCCGACGGCGGAAGTACACTGCGATCGTCGAGAGGACCAGGACAATCACCAGTGGCTCGACATACGCTTCGAGAATATTTCTGTAATCAAGACCACGTCGCGCTTCGATGTCCCTGAGTAACTGGAACGCGGCGGGGTTATCCGGATCGAGGGCAAACATCCTTTGGACTGTCGATTTCGCAACCTCCAGCATTCCTCCTTCGAGGGCGGTCTTGCCGAGCGACAACAAATGGTGCTCCGCTCCGGGCTCGAGGGATGCGGCCGTGTTGTAAGCCTCGACCGACTGCGAGAGCTTTCCCTGCCATCGGTACAGATCTCCAAGGTTGTGGTAAATCCCCGCCCGATCCAACGTAGCATGCAACAGCAAAAGATAGATGGCCTCTGCTTCTTTGAAATGGTTGCTCCACGCAAGGATGTCTGCCTTCTGTCGGAGCAGTTCGGGATTTGCGGGAGCGATGGCAAGCGCGCTCTCAACCCTGCGGAGCGCAGCGTCAAACCGTTGTTGCTGTGCGAGTGTCTGTGACAAACCTGCCAGCGCTTCGACATCCTCCGGTTCCAGCGCGAGGACCGCCTGGTAGTACCGCTCGGACTCGTCATAGCGTGTCGCCCACCTCAGGACGCGGGCCAAGCCCTTCAGCGCCGCGACATTCACGGCGTCACGGTTGACCGCATCCTGGTATGTGGCGATCGAGTGATCATATTGGCGCAACCACGAGTATAGTTCCGCAACGGCGAGACGGGCATCCATGTCACAATCATTCGTTGCAAGAATCTCTTTGTATACCTCCAACGCCTCGGGATATCTTTTCTGTTCAATCCTGACTTTTCCAAGACCTTTCTGCGCAGCAATGAACTCCGGTTCCTTTCGGAGAGCTTGACGGAAGCGCTCCTCTGCCTCTTCGAGGTTTCCAGCCTGAAGGAACCTCGTCCCTTCCTCGTACATTGCGCCGGAGAGGGTCTGCACGACCGCCCCTCCCTGCAAAGGAGCGAGCAACGTCACCCCCACAATTGCAGCACAGAGAGACCATCCGTTGATCACATCACGAGGTCTCATAACCATGTTTTCACCCTCACCAGCACGAACGGACTGACAGAGGTGACCTCTCGCATCAATGTTTTTGCTCCGAGCCGCACTTCCAGCAGACGAATCGGTTCGAGTCCAACGGTGAACATGTGGACCTTGGATGATCCCACCTGACGCGACGGCGACAGAGGATACACGTCGTACAGAAAGTCGTACTGGAGCAGAGCGGCGCCCGCAACATATCGCACGCGTCCGAATAGTGACCAGTCGATGGAACGGTCGAGGTCCCGGTCCGGGACAACTTTGATTTCCGCGTTCCAGCGGGCCGCGTCGATCCCCACCGCCCCACCCACCAGCGATTGCCGAGCGTACCTGAACGCATCAATTCCACCAATAACGGGATCCATGACAAAAGAGCCAGGATCGGGGTCGCGCAGGATGGCGCCAAAGAGCTTCGCGTACACCGGACGCACGAGCCAATTTCGCAGTGTCACGCCGACTTTGGCGTTGTGCGCACGCTGGTTCCTTTGCCAATAGAAGGAAGGGGTGAAATACTCCGCTTCGAGAGAAATGTAGTTGTCCGTGTGGTAGGTATAGTTTGCTTCGAACTGGAAGGATGGAACCACCGCATACGCGTTGTCATCGGGTGACACGAAAGAGCGGGGGTACAGATACTCCTTGCGCTGAGCCCCGAGCCGAACGCAGAGGTTGTACGAAGGAAAGAGATAGGCATCGAGCCAGATGTTCGAACGCTCATAGAAAACCCGATCACTTTTGGAGTAGCCTCCCCTCAGATCAAGCCAGTCTGCAGCGCCCGCAAAGACGTTCAGGTCGTACACGTTCCGAGAATAGTCCACTTCCCAGCCACCGTAGGATCCCGCAAAATGAACACCCCGTTGCATGAGAAGGGCCTCCAGATCCTCTCGTGCTTCCGCGTCTCCGGGTCGTTCTTCAATCGCGCGGGCAAGGAGTTCACGGGCACCACTGTAGTCGCGCCGCCACTTGTGAACCGTCGCCATCGATTTCAACAGGTCCGGATCACTGCCTCCGACAAGGCGCGAGGCAACGCGGTATTCTGTCAGTGCGCCTGTGAGGTCGCCTTCATCCCTCAGGACATCCCCGTGCAGACGATGGGATGCTGCCGCATCACGATCCTGCTGCGGAACCGGGCGTGAAGGTGGTTGCTGCGCGTGCAGCAAGGTGCTCACTAGAAGCAGAAGTGCAAGGTGGATACGTACCATCGTTAGCCCTTTCCATTACAGTGACAAGCAGAGTTTCAAAGACTTCAACTGTGGAGAGAATGTTTGCACCGACACGCGCGTTTATTTCCAGAATGCGTGGGACACCGTTCCTGTCTCGCCGGATATCCATGTCGATGGGGCCTTCGAGATGGAGTTTCCGCGCTGCAACGATTGCCACTTCCGCAACATCTCTCCGGATCACCCGTTGGACATGCACCGCGTTTCCGACGATCCCTTCTTTCATTGCCGTCTTCTGAAGAACTGCAACAGACCGCACGTACCCCGCCGGATGTGCAAAGAGGTTCACGTCGCACTCCTCTCCTGGCATGAACTCCTGAAAGACGATGTCCGTCCGGCGTTCTTCTGCAGCCTCCTTGGGATCCCGAAACACGGTCACCCCGCGTCCTCCCCGCCCGACTCTTGGTTTCGCCAGGAACGGGTATCCCAGCGCCTTGCCTGCATCAAGCGGAGAAGTCACTTCTTTGTAAGAGATCGTCAGCGGGACAGCTATACCAAGCGAACGAAGCTTATTGGCCGTGAGCAGTTTGTCGTTGGCCATGTCTGTGGCGCCAGGATCGGGGATGAACATCTGAACGCCCAGTTCGCGCACGGTCCGCTTCAACCGGGACACAGCGGGGAGTTCTTCTGAGACAGTTGGGACAAGCAACATCGGTAGCGTCCTGCTTAATAGACCAACCAGAGTTCCGATGAACGCCGGATCATCACCGCGAGGAACGAGATGAAATTCATCAACCGGTGTCACCGACTGGACGATGTCGGTACCGATCACTCTGAACTCCCGCTCTTTGAAGAACGACACTGTGGCCCGTCCCGCCGGGCCGCCGATACCCGTGACAAGTACGTTTTTCATGATGACGTCAAATAGTGGATGTGTGTGACAACAATATGTCTGGGGGAATTGCAAACTCTGTACCACCGAAGCGTGGCACCGACATGGTGATTCGACGCTTGTTTCGGGGGATTCGATGTGGTGCAGAGGAAACATGAAGCCAAGCAGCTACATTGGGCCGCGACCGCTAAGCGTCATGGGACAAGAATGTCTCATTTTTCTATTTCAACAAAACCATCGGCATGGTTTGCACGGCTCCTTCCACCCTGAGCTGGTAGAAGTAAACTCCGCCAGCAAGCCTTGTTGCATCCAACGTCACCTCGTGGAGCCCCGAAGTTTTCCTTTCATCAACGAGTCTTGCCACCTCTTTGCCAAGAACGTCGTAGACCTTGAGTGAGACGTCACTGGCCGAGGCCAAGTGATACTTTATGATCGTTTGCGGGTTGAATGGGTTGGGATAGTTCTGATCAAGAATGGCAGTGGGGAGAGACCTATCGCTATCGGATGGCGAAACATATGTAATGCCACCATTGGATGTATGCAGAATTGTGCCGGATTCCCCAACCGCCCATCCCGTCAACGAGTCGAGGAATGAAAGTCCAAAGAGACAAACCGTGGTGCCGCTATTCTGCGTAATCCATGTCCGACCTGCGTCGGTCGTCCTCAGTATCAACCCAACAGGAGGGAGTGAACCACCGGGGGGAGTTCCACCAGCGATCCATCCGTGCAGACTATTAGTGAACTCGATGTCCCACGCGGTGAGTGCTGTTCCCATCGTCTGCCGCTCCCACGTCGCTCCCCCATCAGCCGTGTACCAGACCGATGCAGAATCTCCCGTTACCCATCCCTTCGATCGATCCACAAACTCCACATCCCCCAGCCAACCGCCGATCCCGCGAGCAACGGCGCACCACTGAGCACCCCCATCGATTGTTTTCAGAATGATTCCAGAATCGCCAACTGCCCAACCGCACAACGAATCAACGAAATGGATGCCGTACAGCCAGTCACAGGAGTCGACGGTCTGCTGAAGCCACGTTGCTCCCTGATCAGTCGTTGCAATGATCAGCCCGTGGTCCCCCACCACCCACCCCCGCTCAGGTGATGCGAAGAAAGCACCATACAAGTCCTCGGCTGTGCCGGTGCTGACTGTACGCCAATCAACTCCCGTATTCGTCGTTCGGTATGCAGAGCCTTCTCGACCGAAGATCCACCCTTCGCTCGCCGTGGTGAATAGGATTTTGGCCATGTAGTAAGAAGGGGAGGAGCTGGGCGACAAATATAACTGACCCCATGTTATCCCACCGTTGGTGGTATGGAGGATTGCAAGGCCGTTGCCAACGGCCCAGCCATTCAACGAATCAGAGAACGTAACGGAGTTCAGCGCATACTGGACGCCGCTTTGCTGCTGTCGCCACCCCTGCGCGTGAATCGTCGTCAGGGAGGTCAGAACCATCAAGGACACAAGTAAAGCCTTCACTGTTCTCGCCCTCCTCAGCCTCTGAGTATACCAAAGAACTTGCCTTCCACACTCTTTCACGCGCGAACAATTTCCAGTCACCTGAGTGACGTACGCGGCATCTGGAACATTGCCTGTCCGCTCAATTCACCCGTTGAATGAACGCGCGGAAATCTCTCCCTCTCGCTCCGAGCCCGTGCTGCCACAGACGGTTGGAGTAGTTCGTTGAACACCTCCAAGTGCGCCTGCAGCGAATGTGTCCAGCGAAACTGGGAAGCGCGTTTCAACCCGCGCGCGACAAGAGACCGCCTGAGATTCTCGTTTGTAAGGACTGTATACATTCCTTCGGCAATTGCTCCCACATCGTACGGATCCACATAATAGGCCGCGTCCCCGCAGACCTCCGGCAGGCTGGCCACGTGGGAAACAACCGAAGGACATCCGCACGCCATCGCCTCCAGCGGCGGGAGACCAAAGCCTTCGTAGAAAGAGGGGAACACAAGTAACGACGCCTGGTGCAACAGGCCCACAAGTTCCTCTGTGGACACATGCCCTTTAAACTCCACCCTGTGCGGATCAACACCGTACCGTACAAGTCTTACCGTATCAAACACTCTGTCGAACTGATGACGCCCATGTCCCGTAACAACCAATCGGTGCGGCACTCGATCCTGAATCCGCGCAAATGCCTTGAGCACACCGGTGATATTCTTCATCCGGACGATCCGGCCTGAGTACAGGATGAACGGTACAAGTGGAGATAGCACGGGTTGACGTCTCACCACCGCTTCTCCCAATGTCCCATGGTGAATCACCCGGACCCGTTCCGGCTGCACTCCAAAGCATTGTTCTAACAATCCTTTTGTATGATGAGATGGCGTGATGATGCGTCGGGCATATCTCAGCGCGTGTGTGAGAATGTATCCGTAGTAGTAGTACTGCTTCTTGTGACAGCGTTTAAAGAGAAATGGAATCAGGTCGTGGATCATGAGGATCTGGTTTCTGCGGAACAAGACTGCTTCGAGCTGGCTTGTACCAAAGAGCAGATGTCGCCAGTGCTTTATGCCGAGATAGTTCGCATACGCCAGGCGAAGCAAATGACCACGAAAGCCATGATCCGGCGAGAGTTTGGCCGATACCCAATGGACTGCGCAATGCGGCGGGAAGTGAGTATCCTGAAAATGCACCTGTGCTGTCCGATTCATATAAAGAATAAATGAATGGGACGTCCGGGTATGCGCGAGTTCTCGCACAATGTTCAAGGTATAGATCCCGATGCCATCGAGAATGCTGCCGAGGTTCGTGGCGTTGACGACCACCACGTTGATGTCATCGCCCTTGCGGCCGGCGTCTTGTTCACCGTTCATCAGTCGAGGCCCCCCTGCGCCCGGTATGCTGTTGCCACTGTGTCCGGCGTGCCGTCCAGGATCACCCGACCATTGTCCAGCCAGATCAGACGGCTGCACTGCGCTACAAGGAAATCAAGGTTATGTGAAACAAATACGGTCGTGCTACCCGCTTGCATGAGGCGCTGCATCCTCACAATGCTCTTTCTCATGAAGAACTCATCCCCCACTCCAAACACTTCGTCCACCAGCAGAATGTCCGGCTCCACGTCAGTGGCCAGTGCAAATGCCAGCCGTGCAAACATGCCCGAGGAATACGTCTTCACAGGCTCATCAAAGAATTCTCCCAGCCCGGCAAACTCTTTGATGTCATCAATCTTCGTGCGGACTTCCTCCTGCGAGTATCCCATCAACACGCCGGCAAGATAGCAGTTCTCTCTTCCCGTCAGGTCTGGTTGAAAACCGATGCCAAGTTCAAGCAGGGGGACGATGCGCATGCTTCCATTGACGTAGAGACTTCCGCGCTGCGGCGTGATAATCCTCGAAAGGACGCGGAGGAGCGTTGACTTCCCCGCCCCGTTGCGCCCGATAATTCCCACATGTTCTCCTTCTTGTATCGTCAAGCTCACATCGGCAAGCGCGTGGAATTGCGGGCGCCCATTCCCGTCCAGAAAACCCGACAGGAAGGACTTGAAGCTCCGCTGTGTGACGGCATGCTTCTCGAAACTGACGCCGATATTGAGAAGTCGAAATACTGTGCCCATGTTCTCAGAGATAGAAATAGAATTTGTCTTTGTATTTGTTCACCAACCCCAGCCCTACCAGGAGACTTACTGTCCCGACCGTCGTCGTCACAAGCCAATCATCAATGCCTGGCCACATGCCGTAGTACACCGGTTTCTGGAAGAGCGCGGCAAAGTAGGTGATGGGATGATATCTGACGATCAACGATTGGAGCGAATGGTCGTGAAAGAGATCCGCCTTGAAAAGAATGGGGGATGAAAAGAACGCCAGCATGAGAACCATCTGGACGATCGTGCGGATGTCTCGAAAGAACGTGTACACGACGGCGCAGACGAGCCCTATGCCAAGTCCAAGCATTGCCCACGGCAGAATCGCGAGTGGAAGAATCAGCAGGTGTACCGTCCAGTTGTCTTTGAGCATGGCGAAGAGCGCAAACACAATGACGAGAGAGAACAGGAACTCCACACTCGCAACAATCCAACGGGTGAGGGGAAGGGCGAACGGGGAAACGTACATTTTCTTCAGGAGCCATTCCCCACCGGCAATGGAGTCCATGCAAGTGGTAACAACTTTTTCAAAGTACCGCCAGGGAACGAGAGCGCCAAACAGGAACACTGCGTAGTCAGAGGTGTCCATCCGGTTAACAACTGAAAATACCACACTGAGGACCGTAAGAAAGAGGGCGGGTTCAAGGAAGTTCCAGAGAAAACCCAGCGACGTGTAGCGGTATTTCAGTTTCAGCAGACTCTTTGCATAGAGCCAGGTGAAGCGTTGTGCAGCGATGTCCATTGTTTTCCTTTCATCCACCCACAGGTTCGGTTGTTTACAGGTGGAGCAATCGTTTTAATGAGCACGCGACACCGCGCACTTCAAGGCGCACGGGGTTTGCATCACCGATCAGCGCGGGGCCAGTTGCCTTTGACACCTGAGACGGTGCTGTTCCGGCCCAACTGGTGATCTCAACAGACTTCATCACACAGGAACCGCTCACCACTTTCGCCAGCAGCGCATAGGTATACTCGTCATTCACATCCACTGTCATGAATACCGACTTGCCGGCCTCACCGGACACAACACAATGCATTGACTTAACACACTCTACAGCAACTGGTCCGGCAGTGCGATAGCGATGGAGCCTGAGTTCGAGAAGGCTTTCCTCGTCGGCTCTGTAGGATGCCAGCTTCATCGAAAACGTGCGTGTGCCCGTGCCGAACCAGTAGTAGTCGGTGTGAAATAGCGTCCCGTCGCGGTCAGGCTTCTGGTTCATCGCGGCAAAAAAATCTGCATGGTCGGCAAAGAAGGGGGACACTTCCCGGGGAAGAAATGAGAACGGATGGAGAGTTACCCGCGTCGTATCCAGCAGGCTGCGATACTCCTGAATCCCCGCGGCAAGAAACGAGCGTGATGCCTCGATACCGCTGAATATCATGCGGGACCGAACGTTGGACTTCGACTCCTTGCGCAGTACGAACAGGGCAGATGTATATGGATGTTTCCCACGCAGCAACTGGACGTGCGTGTATTCCTGAAAGAGCGATGTTGATAGTGCCTCTCCGTTGGTATGACAAAGACCCTTCATGTTTGCGGGAATCGGATAATTGACTTTATGGGGTACGATCGAGCCATTACATTCTGTCTCCGGCGTGAGGCCGCATTCCTCGAACAGGTCGTTCAGATACGATCGAGTGAAGACATAGTTGTTCGGATGCTCAATGATCTCCTCGCCGTATCCAAGTTCCGTCGTCAGGACATAAATTCCGCCATCCTTCAGCACACGGCTTGCTTCATTCAGGTGGAGAAGGAAGTCGTCTCGTGTGCCGATATGCTCGATCGAGCATGATGAGTAACAGAAATCGAATGTGTTCTCCTCAAATTCCAGTGCCCGCATGTCCATGCGGAGAGCCTTCACCTTATTGTCGTCCACGGGGAATGGTTTACCGGCTCTGATGAATTCGTCAGGATCGTTTGTCTTCGCGCAGTCCCATGTTGTTTGCGTATCGTACAGATCTGTCACCACAAGCTGCCTGATATGCGATGCGATGGCGTAGAGAAGCAATTCCTTCCCGCCACCCATGGAAAGACCCAGTGAATCGGGTCTGAGCAATCCTCTCTCGCGCAGGACATGAAAGATCATCGCAAACTCCCATTGCTTCCGGTGGAAACGGGGGATTTCTCTCAATTCTTCCCGGATGATCGCGTTGATCTCCGGATGGAACCAATCTGCCGCGTCGCAGATCTTGCTCGAAACTTTCATGCGCACTCCTTGATGGTAAGCATTGTTTGCAGCGCTCGACGAATGTCGCCTGGCGCGATATCCCCCATGCAGATGCTGGTCCGCATGTTGGTGAGTTTACAGGGGATGCGGTCGTTCCTCCAGCAGGGGACGCAACCTAGCGTCTTGCGGGCATCGAGATACACACAGTGGGGATAGTGCTCTGTTCTCACTTTTCCGTCGATCGGGCCGTACAGCGCCACACACGGGATTCTCAATGCTGCGGCAACATGGACGAACGCAGAGTCTGGAGCCACAATTGCATCGCAGCCGGCAGCCAGCGCGAATGCGCGCCGAAGCGGCATTCCGGCCACTTTCGTCACTCTTTCATCGTCAAAGCCGTGAATGGCCTCCGCGTCAAAAACCAGCACATGATATTCAAGGACGAGGAGCTTCACTAATTGCTGCATGTGCGGATAGTTTCTGTAGACTTCATCTGAATGGAGCTGTACGCCAATAACGCGCTTCGCCGTCAGGCCATGTTCGTGCCAGAAGTCCGCCTGGAATTCTCTTTCTTCCTTCGAGACGAAGTACCGCGGATTTCGATCCATTCGCTGTCGGCGTAGTGCCCCGATGCCAAGCGACCCAGCGAACACATCGATCCTCCCTCTGCGTACTTTAGGTGCAGTTCTACTTTCCACCCTCGACGCAGGACAATCGGTGAAATTAAACCACTTGCGATAGTCCGTGTGCTGGAATATGTTGCGTTCAATATCGATCAAATGCACGTCCTCGTTTCCTTCGAACACCGGGAAGTACCGGCGTGGAATAGCAAGATGTATTTCGTCGTGCGGGTACTTCTGTTTGAGCGCGTGAAATCCGGGAGTCATCATCAGCAGGTCGCCGATGCCACCCATCGCGCGCGTAACCAGGATGTTCCGCCGCCGGCGCGTTTCCATAACCACCGGCCTGTCGGCCCTCCCGTTCCCGGCAACAAGGAGCGAGACAGATGGTGCGGATTGTCGGGGAGATCGCTGTACAATGGTTTCGTGCCGTAAGTACGTCAGCCAATATACATAGCCAAGCAGTCCCAGTTTGAACATCGCCGGCACCTGCGTGGAGCGAATCGCCTTCACGCCATGCAGACCGAAATACAGGCGGTGAAGTGCATAGAGAACTTTGTCCGCCGCTGGCACATTGCGTGCAAAGAGGATTTTCCATGAACGCCGATAGGTCTTCCTGATTTGCTCCACGAACAGCCGTCGGTCGTCGATATTCATATAGAAATGACGCAGTCCTCGGAACAACAACGCCTTATAGTAGTCGATGTCTCCCTTGAGAAGTGATTCTCTTCCCAGGTGAAAGATCACTTCAGGAACGATGTTCCGGTCGGTGATGATATATGGCCGTTCTGCCAACGACGCAAGAAGTATTTGTGCTTCGCGAAATTTTCCCAGGGTCGTCAGCACACCGGCTTTCGCGACAAGGGTGCGGGAAGAGAGATCGGGGTAACGATTTACCCCCATCTCTGACGCCTCCTCATAATATCTGAGGGCCTCTTGCAAAAGTGACAGTCGCGTGAGCTCATCGCCCCATAGAAGCAGCGTCTCGAAGAGCTCACGCGGAAACGACCGTGAAGCCCGTGCACTTCTTATGAAAAGCCCGACTGTATCGTCGACAAACTCCTTCTCTTCCCTCGCATGCTCCTCGGCCGAAGCGCTCAGGAACTTTCTCAGCTTTTCAACGCCACCATAAACGACTTCGCTCAGGATATATTTATTGGCAAACCGTATCCGTTCACCTCTTGGGATACTCCGGAAAATCCCATGGGCAATATCATGCTGACCGGAGAACGCGATGTATTCAAGTTCCTGCAGCTCAATTGCATCCGTGAGAGCCGTTGGAAGTGATGATGTGTGATCAACCACCAACATGGGAAGCGGCTCCTTTCATCATGGCGGGGTGAAGGCACGCTCGGAGGAGATCACGTTCATGACGGGCCAGCGATTGCAGTTCACCATACCGACCGGAGTTGAACCCAGTCGGCGGGGGACGCTCAAAACTATGGCAAACGTTGATCGCCTCCTCATAAAGGCCAACTTGGTTCAAGCAAATGATCTGACGGTAGCGACTCTCAGGATTAAGGGAGGAGACAAGAGACTCAACACAGCGGTACCATTTCAACGCATCAAGGTACCACGACCGGACCTCGAGACAAACAGCATACCAGAACATCGCCTGGTGATAGGTCTCGGTCTCCATCCCAACAAACGCGCAGTACTCTATTGTCTGGCGAAAAAGATCCGCAGCTTTGGCGTGTTCCTTTTCTTGCATAAGTACCCAGCCGGCGCGGAAAAGACTGTTCATCTTGCACGATGGCGTTGCAGCAGCCAGTATTGCTTTATGGTACAATCGGACTACTTCGTTGCGATCCCCGTGCGGCAACTGCTCAAGGCACCATCCTGAGTGAAAGAAGACTTCCCCCGTATCACAGTCCGGATGACCCGCACACGCAAGAAACAAGGTGTACGCCTCGTCAAATCTCTCCTTTCGTTCAGCATGCAGCGCCTGTTCATATGTCGACATGACGTCCATTACCGGCAGCATCAGTTGTTTTCGCCTCCATGATCGATCCACGCAGCAATCATTTGTATCACGTCCGCCGAAAGAGGCTGTCTCTTCTTCGGCATTTGTGTGCCGCACGCCGTGCCCGAGATTCTTTTGACCAAGACACTTGATGAGGAATTCCCCCGCTCAACTCTTTGCTCCGATGTGCAACCCGCGTTCGCCGCCACGCCGACGAGGTTCTGGCAATTTCGTTCTGCATCCAGATACATTCCGGCATTTCCATCATGACAGCCGGTGCCGGACACCAGGGCACTGACAATCCAAATAGGGGTCACTTGCATGGAACCTCCCCGTGCGATCTCTGCATGGAACGTGTGCACGAGCGATAGCCTTCGCGCTGTGCAAATGTTGCCAATCGGTCCGCCAGTAATTTTCGTCCACGATGAATCCGGGAACGGATTGTCCCGATCGGGGAGTGGAGAAACTCGGCGACTTCTTCGTATGTGTATCCTTCGATGTCACTGAGGATAAGCACGGTCTGGTAGTTCGGCGGAATCGTGTCAAGTGCAGAAGCAACTTCATCGCTGAGGTAGCCCACCTTCATATGATAAACGGGCCCATCGTTCGCATCGATGTGTATCCCTCGCCCGGTGTCGTGACCTGTGCCGCCCAGGTAACGCATTTCCTGAAAATCGACTGCCGTAGGCTCGTGTTGTTTGCGATGATAGTTGTTGATGAAGGAGTTCTTGCAGATCTGGTACAGCCATGCACGACAGTTGGTCCCCTCCTTGTACGTGTGGAAGTAGCGGAGTGCCTTCAACATGGTTTCCTGCACAAGGTCATGTGATGACTGTTCATCCCGGCAGAGCTGGAAAGCAAAATGGTGAAGCGCATCGAGATGAGTAAGCGCTTCACGTTCGAACAACGAGTCTGTTGCCATGTGATCAGCTGACGGAGTGATGGATGAAGTGTTAGGCTGGCTAACAAAGGTCAAGCATCATGCCACACTCAGACATGGAGAAACAGGCAACAATCACGCGGCAGGTGTTGATTTTCAGATGTGAGACGAACCTTGTGGGGAAAGCATGCTACATGGAGAAAGGCCTGCCTGTTAGCCCCTGTAGCACCAATGCCACAAGAAACGACGGCCGGCTGCAGGATTCAGGTGGTTCAGTCGCGGAAAGAGGAGGGGTCGATCGAGTAGTCCGTCATCTTTCGATAGATGGTTTTTCGATCAACATCCATCAGGCGGGCGATCTGGTTGATGTTGCCCTTGTACAGCCTGAGCATTCTGAGGAGGTATTTTTCTTCGGCGTCGCGTAGAATGGTGCCGAGGTACTCTTTGTACGGGGTATTAAGATTCACTGCCGCCGTGGGATCGATCGCTGCCGGCTGTACCGGACGTTGTTTATTGGTCGGCAACTCGATCCCCGTGATGGTATCACCCAATGTCTTTATCATTGCCCGTTTCATCAGGTTCTCGAGTTCACGGATGTTGCCGCGCCATGCATAGTTCATCATGTCACTGATAACGTTCGGAGCAATGACCTTGACGCGCCCACCTGCAAGGTCTGCGTGACGCTGAAGAAAATACTCCGCAAGCAAAGGAAGGTCCTCCAGCCGTTCGCGAAGCGGGGGAAGCGTAATCGGAAACACGTTCAGTCGGTAGAATAAGTCCTCGCGGAAGTCCCCCTGATGGGCCATCATTTCAAGGTTGCGATTGGTGGCCGCAACCACGCGCGTGTCAACAGTGACTGTATTGTTCCCGCCGACTCGTTCGAACGCCTTCTCCTGGATCACGCGCAAGAGCTTCGTCTGCACGGACGGAGAAATGTCGCCGATCTCGTCAAGGAACAGCGTTCCCAAGTGCGCCTCTTCGAACTTGCCTGACCGTTGTTTCGATGCGCCGGTAAAGGCTCCTTTTTCATATCCAAACAACTCGCTCTCAAGGAGGTTCTCTGGAATCGCGGAGCAGTTGACCGCCACAAAGGGGTGCCCCCGCCGTTTGCTGTTGAAATGCAACGCGTGCGCCACTAATTCCTTTCCCGTTCCACTCTCCCCCTGGATCAGAATGGTGACGTCCGTATCGGCAACCTGACGGATCTGAGTGATGACGTCTTTCATCTTGTCGCTGCGCGTAATCATGTTGCTGAAACTGTAGGTGCCGCGGAGTTCCTCCCTGAGCATTTTCAGCTCGCGGTCCTTGATCCGGATATCCAGCACCCGGCGGATCTTAATAAGCAACTCATCATTGTTGGTCGGTTTCGTCAAATAATCAACCGCACCGAGACGCATGGCCTCCACTGCGGTTTGGATGGAACCGAAACCAGTCACCATCACCACCGGGAGCTCCGGCCACCGGACACGTGCTTGTTGGAGCAAGACGATACCGCTCATTTTCTCCATGACCATGTCGGAGAGGAGCAAATCGAATTCATTCCTTTCCAGGAACGCAAGTGCTTCCGCGCCGTTGGTTGCAAGCGTCACGCGATATCCTTCGTCCTCCAGCACAGTCTGTGTGGCAACACGGAAGGCCTTGTCGTCATCGACGACGAGGATGTTTTCACGCACGGGATGTTTGGGCTGTTCTATCGGAGTCATGTTGTTCGCCATTCTGTTGAATCGTGAGCGGGAGCTGGATGGTAAACGTTGTCCCTTTGCCCACCGTACTCTTTACTGTTATTGTCCCCTGGTGCTGCTGAATGATGCCGTACGTTACCGCGAGCCCGAGGCCAACACCGCTGACCTCTTTCTTTGTCGTAAAGAAGGCTTCAAAGATACGCCCCATGTGTTCAGGTGGGATTCCTACTCCTGTGTCTGCGATTTCGATGTTCAGTTGTCCATGAATGGCAACAACTCGGATGGTAATCATTCCGCCGTTGGGCATCGCGTCACGCGCATTCAGGATCAGATTGAGAAAAACCTGTTTGAGTTTATCTCTTGACCCTTGGACACAAGGAAAAATCGCGGGCTTGTCCATTACAAGTTGTATGCCGTGGCTGTGGAGTGGCGCCCGGTTTGTTCTTGCAATGTCATCAAGAAGACTGGCAATGTCGATCGGCTCTTTCTCCATCTCCACCACGGACCCGCGATAGAACTCGAGCATGTGCCGTGTCAGCTTGGCCATACGCGTCACTTCTTCGAGAGCCACCGTGATCAGTTCCCGAGCCTGAATATTGCCATTGATTTTCCGGAGTGAAGATTCCAACAAACTCTGAATGTTATGGATCGGGTTGTTGATTTCATGTGAGAGTTGTGCCGTCATTTTTCCAGTAACAGCAAGGCGCTCACTTCGCACGAGTTCCTCCTGTGCCTGCCGGAGCTGCCGCAGGGCCTCTTCCACCTCCTTGTTCCGTTCCGAAAGGCTGACGTTGACTCTGTCGAGTTGGGCGATCTTTTCCTTAAGGGAGGAACGCATCTCGTCGAACTTGACGGTCAGAAATACCAACTCGTCCTCCGGCCGTGATCGTTCTTCCCGGGGGTCGCGATCGGCAGCGGGAGGCAGCCCCGGGATGGCATAGTTGAGATTCCCCGTGCTGATCTCACGCGTCGCAGCCACAAGGCGGTCCACCGGTTTTGAAATAAACCGCGTGAACGTAAGCGTCGCAACGGTAATCGCCACTCCCGTAAACAGGACAAAGATGAGGAACGACCGTTTCCAGTTTCCCTCGGCTGCCCGCGAGAAACGCTCGAAGGAAATATGAAGATCCGTGGCTCCCAACGTATAGCCGACCGGGACGGCATGGCACTTCTGGCACACGTCTGTTGCTGTAAACGGGATCACCCCGCGAAAGCGGTCTCCCTCACGGCTGAACACGGGTTGACCAGTATCGAGGACACTCGCTTCGACCCCGTCATGAGGGCGCAGGGTCTTGTATTTTGTTTCAAGCCGCTTGATACGTTCCGGCGTCAGCAGTTCCTCCCGGAGCCGGAGGTCGTTGACGAGAATATGCACCGTATCAAACTGCTGAACCTCTTTCACCCGTTCAAGAAAACTCTCGTCGACCTTGTAATTGTTCACCATCATGCTGACAAGGGATTCTTTGATAATGTCGGCATATGTATGTGCAGAGAGCTGCGCCTGCTCCATCATCTCTTGTTCTTGAAAATGATTCTGCAGAGCGACACTGAGAGAAATGAAAAGAAGGAAGAGCGGCAGAATGCCCAGAAGAATCTTACGTGAAATGGGAAGCCGTCGGAAAAAGTGCATGCAATCAATGACCCGCGAGAATGTTGAGGTTCACAGGAATCCTTACTGAAAAGTTACCGATTCACGGCATGAGAATCAACGCGCTCAACGCCCCCGGTGTATTAATAGATAGTGACCAGCAAATAGTTGCATGCCATGTTGAATCTCCATTGGCATTCATCTATATTATTAAGCCTACGCACCGCATCGCCCATGACTTCTTTCAGCCCCGAAACAACGCAGCTTCTTAAGGACCTCGATGTTTTCTCGGGACATACGTTGGCCCGACCTAACGACCTCGCCGGGCTGGTTGACGCTGCCCAGCAGACGGGCAAGCATGGCATCCTCGCGGATTTGAGCTTCCACGCCAAGTTCGTAATTCGGGCCCGAAAGATAATGATGCGCATTGGCAAGGACGGAGAAGGCTATGAGAATCTCCGGCGCGAGTTCACCGATGGAATGGAGCGGGCTTCCGGTCTGTTGCGGTCCCTGATCGGGGAGACTTCCCCCGAGTTGCAGCATCACATCACTGTCACCTATCTCCATCTCACAAGTGACTCATTGCAGAACCTGCTTGACCTTTTTTCTGACCTTGCATGGTATAAGAACTGGTTGATCGATCATCCAGATGATCCACGTAATACACCATAGCCAGGCGCGTGGATTGAAAAGGGGACGAAAAATTGGTACATTGAAGTATGCGTTCCCCGTTACTCTCACCGATTTGGCGTATTGCGCTCTTCGTCATTGTGGTCGGCAGCATCCTCTGGCTGGGCGGCGTGAACATCCGCGCGATCACCGGAAATGACTTGCTCAAGGCGGGGACGCTTGAGTTTGAAGAGTATATCGCCCCCGAGGCAGAGAGCGAAATTTATCGAATGATCTCTTACGGCTCTCTGGTGACGATGGCTGGCTACCTCAGCGTTCTGGTGGGTAGCGTTGTCTTTCTTGTCTCGTCGCCGTTCCGCGTGAAAGAGCATGGATGGCTGTTGATGAGTGCAATACTGTTCTATGCGTTTGTTCCGGTGGAACTCTATACGATGTATCTCGATGCCCGGATGGTCTACGAAACGTTCTTTACCACTGCTAGCAATGAAGTTTTCCGTGAGCTTTTCGTCGCCCGGGTGGGGGCACTGGCGGGCGTTCCGCTTATTGCGCTCCTTTGCTACTATACGATCATCGGCCTTGTGATTTTTCAACCATTCAAGAAACCGCTCCCAAACACACCGTGAAGCAGGAAGAATTGCTGGTAGAGCTGGAAGCCCTGGCCCCACAGCTTGGCGTCACCATCCGTTATGAGAAGGGGGACTTCGAAGGAGGGTACTGCATCTTGCGGGACGCGAGAATTTTGCTTGTCAACAAACGGTTGATACCCGGACGCAGAGCTTCGGTCCTGGCCGTGGCCCTTCATGAGATCGGTCTCGAAAACCTCTTTATCAAGCCCGTCGTCAGGGAGTATATTGAAGATGAGGTCGCTCGTACGCTCCGTGCCGCACGCCCATAGGCATAGTATGATCAAGGGCGTCATATTCGATCTTGATAACACGTTGGTAGACTTCATGGCGATGAAGCGCCAGGCGATCGCCGCCGCGATCAACTCCATGATCGACGCGGGACTAAAGCTGGCACCGATCGAGGCGCAGGAACGGATAGATGCCATTTACAAAGAAAGGGGCATCGAGTTTCAGAACGTTTTCGATCAATTGCTTTACGATGTGTTCCAGAAGGTTGACTACAAAATCCTTTCAGCGGGGGTCATTGCATACCGTCGA
>Ga0209640_10000261_pt1 | contig 39558 bp, 41 predicted proteins | sample RifCSP10_1_FD_184018 | JGI IMG/M metagenome (GOLD analysis project Ga0209640, IMG submission 184018) | Soil microbial communities from Rifle, Colorado - Rifle CSP2_sed 10_1 (SPAdes) (version 2) | ecosystem: Environmental > Terrestrial > Deep subsurface > Rock core/Sediment | place: Rifle... | reverse complement strand
GTTTATCACGCTGTTCACGTAACGTGAACAACGATGAAACATGAACGACGGTTGACAGGTGGTTCATCAAACTCCCGCGTTCACGAAACGTGAACAAAATAGAAACATGAACATACCAAACAAGCCGTTCCCAGGAACACCAATATGAAACAACAAGTTAACGCCATATAACTAAGGCTGAGGCAAGGTAGCGGGATCCGGCGCCGGAGTGTCCGCCAGTGCGAGGAACTCATACCAAGTCATGATAATGAAGCGGAGTAGACTGAGAGGACGCCCACTCGAGTTTGCCCTTCAGAGGGCAACCATGAGAAATGACAATGTTACTAGGTGGTAACAATCGACTCGGATCTCACCAAGGGGAGACAGCGATGACTACGTTGCCGATGATTCCGCGACCCCGAAACGTATTCGCGAGGTATCACGCGCACGTGTACTTTGACGATACGTCAACAGAGCAGGCGCGGGAACTGTGCCAAGCCGCCACGAAATTATTCGGCGCGGCCATGGGGCGGGTGCATGAGAAGCTCGTCGGGCCCCATCCGCACTGGAGTTGTCAGCTTGCTTTCGATTCGACGCAGTTCGACAAGCTGATTCCGTGGCTGGAGGAGCACCGCGCGGGATTGAACGTTCTGGTTCACCCGGTCACTGACAATCACCTCGAAGATCACACCACGCACGCGTCGTGGTTGGGAAAGCCGGCGAAGTTGAATTTGGAGGTTTTTGGGGGTAATGGTTTGGTCTCCCCATCCCGGCCTTCGGCTCAGACATAAAGGTTAGGGACACCGCTGATGCCGCTGCCGATCGAAGATTACGCGTTGATCGGCGACACCCGCACGGCCGCGCTGGTGGGCCGCGACGGCTCCATCGACTGGCTATGCGTGCCGCGCTTCAGTTCGCCCGCCTGCTTCGCCGCGCTGCTCGGCGAGCGCGGGCACGGCCGCTGGCTGATCGCGCCCGCGGGAAAGGCGCGCGGAACCCGCCGCCGGTATCGCCAATCGACCCTCATCCTGGAAACCGAATTCGGAAGCGACACGAGCGCCGTGCGCGTCACGGATTTCATGCCGATCGGGCAGAAGGAGCGGCACGTCGTCCGGATCGTCGAAGGCCTGATCGGCCAGACAGCCATGCGCATGGAGCTCATCATCCGCTTCGGGTATGGCTCCATCGTTCCCTGGGTGCAGCGGTCCGACCACACGTTGGTCGCGACCGCGGGGCCGGACACGCTGGAACTGCGTACCCGCATCGAGACGCACGGGGAAGACCTGACGACGGTGGCCGAGTTCGACGTGCACGAGGGAGAACGGATAGCCTTCGTGTTATGCCACCGCGATTCCCACGAGCCCGCGCAGCCGCCGCTCGATGCGGAGGCGGCGCTCGAGCTGACCGGGAAATGGTGGCGCGAGTGGTCCGGCGCCTGCATTTACGGAGGGCACTGGCGCGAACCCGTCATGCGCTCGTTGATCACGCTCAAGGCGCTCACGTACGCGCCCACCGGCGGCATCGTGGCCGCGCCCACGACTTCGCTCCCCGAAAAACTGGGCGGCGTGCGCAACTGGGATTACCGCTACTGCTGGCTGCGGGATGCAACGTTCACGCTGTATGCCCTGCTCTACTCCGGTTATCGCGATGAAGCCAGGGCATGGCGCGAGTGGCTGCTTCGCGCCGTTGCAGGGCGGCCCGAAGACATGCAGATTCTCTACGGCATTTCGGGAGAACGGTGGCTCACCGAAAAGGAGATTCCGTGGCTGCCGGGATACCAGGGCGCGGCCCCGGTGCGCATCGGGAACGCAGCCGCAACGCAATATCAGCTCGACGTCTATGGCGAAGTCATGGACGCGCTGCATTTGACGCTCACCGCGGGCGTCGATCGCAATACGCGCGCCTGGGAGGTTCAGAGCGTCCTGCTGGATTTTCTCGAATCCAACTGGCAGCGGCCGGACGAAGGCATCTGGGAGGTGCGCGGGCCGCGGCGCCCGTTCACGCACTCGAAGGTGATGGCGTGGGTCGCGTTCGACCGGGCGGTGAAAATGGTGGAGCGCTTCGGGCTCGACGGCCATCTCGAGCGGTGGCGCGGGATCCGCGACGAAATCCATGCGGAGGTCTGCCGCGAAGGGTTTGATGCCGCGCGCAACACGTTCGTCCAGTACTACGGCTCGAAGGAGCTCGATGCGAGCCTGCTGCTCATCCCGCTGACGGGATTCCTGCCGTGCGAGGATCCGCGCGTGCGCGGAACGGTGGAGGCGGTCGAGTCCGAACTGATGGTCGACGGCCTGGTGTTGCGCTATCGGACCGAAACGCACGTGGACGGCCTGCCCGCCGGCGAGGGCGTGTTCCTGCCGTGCTCGTTCTGGCTGGTGGATAACCTTGCGCTGCTCGGCCGCAGGGCCGACGCGGTGGCGCTTTTCGAGCGGCTGCTCTCCCTCTGTAACGACGTCGGGCTGATCGGCGAGGAGTACGAGGTGCGCGGGCAGCGTCTGCTCGGCAATTTTCCGCAGGCGTTGACACACGTCGCGTTGATCAATTCGGCGCGCAATCTATCGCGCCCGACGGGGCCGCTCGATCGCCGCGTCCAGCGGCGCCCGTAGGGAGACGAATGATAGACTGCGGCGCGATACGGTCTGCTGTTAGCGAAGTCACGCTCGTGCGCCATCCGGAAAGCCTCAGCGGGGCGGTGCGGAGCGTCGGCGCGCGCGTTTGCAGGGAGGCGGGGGGCACGCTGGCGATTACGTATTCGATCGAGGGCGATCTCGCGCGGCTGCGGGTGCCGCCACCGCGGCCGCCGCGCATCGCGCATGGGCTCTGGCAGCACACGTGCTGCGAGTGTTTCATCACTCTCGAGGGACGGCCCGGGTACCATGAGTTTAATTTCGCGCCTTCTGGCGAGTGGGCGGCCTACGCGTTTGCGAAGTATCGTAACGGCGCGCCGCTTGCGGATGAGGGGTTGAGTCCGAGAATCGCTGTGCGCCGCGCTGCCGAGAGGATTGAGCTTGATGCCTTGATCTCGCTTGGCCGCCTGTCGGCCGCGTGCTTGCGCCAGAGACTTGCGCTGGCGTTGTCGGTGGTGGTTGAGCACGAAGATGGTGTGCTTTCTTACTGGGCGCTAGCGCATCCGGCTGCGAAGCCGGATTTTCATCATCGTGATTCGTTTGTGCTGGAGCTTGAGGGTACGTAATCGAATGTCGCTTCGCCGCACCCCCACCCTAGCCCTCCCCCATCAAGGGGGAGGGAAGTATTTGTGAAGTTCGGGATTGACCGGCTGCGGGAGGAGCGTGCGCTGCGGAAGCCGCTGGCGGGGCGGCGGGTGGCGTTGCTCGCGCACCCGGCATCGGTGACCCGCGATCTCGTGCACTCGCTCGACGTGCTCGCGGCGCTCGGCGACATCAAGCTGACGGCGGCCTTCGGTCCGCAGCATGGGCTGCGTGGCGACAAGCAGGACAACATGGTCGAATCGCCGGACTTCGCCGATCCGGTGCACGGCATCCCGGTTTTCAGCCTCTATGGGGAAGTGCGCCGTCCCACCAGCGCGATGATGGCGAGCTTCGATGTTCTGCTCGTCGATCTGCAGGACGTGGGCTGCCGCGTCTATACCTTCATCACGACGCTGCGCTACGTGCTCGAGGCGGCCGCACAACACGGCAAGGAAGTCTGGATACTCGATCGTCCCAATCCCGCGGGCCGCCCGATCGAGGGACTGAAGCTGCGCGCCGGCTGGGAAAGTTTCGTCGGCGCGGGGGCGCTGCCGATGCGCCACGGCCTTACGCTGGGCGAGCTTGCGCGGTGGTTCGTGCGCACGCTTCGCCTCGACCTGAAATGCGAAGTGGTGACGATGGAGGGCTGGCAGCCGGTGAGTGCCCCCGGATACGGGTGGCCGCTCGGCGAGCGCTCGTGGGTGAATCCCAGCCCCAACGCCGCCAGTCCGTCGATGGCGCGCTGCTATGCGGGGACCGTCATGTTCGAGGGCACGACGCTCTCCGAAGGGCGGGGCACGACGCGGCCGCTCGAGCTATTCGGTGCACCGGACCTCGATCCGCGCGCGCTCATCGCGGCGATGGCATCGCTCGCGCCGCAATGGATGCGCGGCTGCCGGCTGCGGGCATGCTCGTTCGAGCCCACGTTCCAGAAGCACGCCGGGAAGCTCTGTGCGGGCGTCCAGATTCACGTCGACGATCCGGCATATGACCACGACGCGTTTCGTCCCTGGCGGCTCGTCGCACTCGCGTTAAAGGCGCTGCGGAAGCTCAAGCCGGATTACGAGCTGTGGCGCGACTTCCCGTACGAGTACGAACGCGATCGGCTTGCCATCGATCTCATCAACGGCAGCCCGCTGCTGCGCGAGTGGGTGGACGATTCCGCCGCCACGCCGGCCGATCTCGATGCGCTCGCCCGACCCGAGGAAAAAGCGTGGCGCAAAGCGCGCGCGGGGGTGCTGCTCTACCGTTAACGGTCATCCCCGCCGTATTGCCCAGCGGCTCGTGTCCCCGATCAGTTTGCCTGGATGCCGGCGTCGCGAATCACCTTGGTCCAGCGCGCGAGCTCGGTGCGGATCAGGTCGCCCAGCTCCTGCGGCGTGCTGCTCGCGGGCTCCATGCCGATCGCTTCGAGGTGCTTGCGGAATTCCGCATTCTCGATGGCCCTTTTCATCTCGGCGTTGACCTTGTTGACGATGGCTGCGGGAGTGCCAGCCGGGCCGAGGAGACCATACCAGGACGTATTGTTGAAGCCGGGCAGCGTCTCGGCGACCGCCGGCACGTCCGGCATCGAGCGCGCCCGTGTCGGGTGCCCGATGCCGATGGCGCGGACTCTGCCCGTCGCGAGGTGCGGCTGCCATTGGGGGATGCTGCCGAAGATCGCCTGGATGCGGCCGGCGACGAGATCCACCGTCGCGGGTCCGCCGCCCTTGTAGGGCACATGCGTGAACTTGGCGCCGGTCATGGCGGTGAGCAGTTCCATGCCGAGGTGGTTGGGCGTTCCGGTGCCCGGGGAGCCGAAGTTGAGTTTGCCCGGCTGCGCCTTCGCGAGCGCGATCAACTCCTTGACGCTTTTCGCCGGCACCGACGGATGCACCACGATGAGGAAAGGCACGTAGACGCCCAGCCCGACCGGCGCGAAATCCTTGACCGGGTCGTACGGAATCTTGGTGCCGAAAGCGGGGCCGGTCACGAGCCCCCCCGAAGTGCCCAGCAGCAGCGTGTAGCCGTCGGGCGTTGCCCTGGCCCCGAGGGCGTGCCCGATCGTCGCGCCCGCACCGGGCCGGTTGTCGATCACTACAGACACACCGAACTTGTCGGACAGCCAGGCCCCAAACGCGCGCCCCGTCGGATCCGTGGAACCGCCGGGCGGATACGGAACGATGAGGCGGATCGGCTTGGTCGGGTAGTTCACCTCGGCGGCGTGGGCCGCCGCCGAGGCGCCGAACAGGGCCAGTGCTGCGACGGAAGCCATCCGCCGTTTCGAATATGCAAACATGGTGACTCCTCAGGCAGGAGAAACGTTCATCTCGTGTTACAGGCGGATGAGGCCGACGTTGCCCGTGATTTGCACGCGGGTGCCGAACGGCTTCGACAGGCGCTGATAACGATCGAGGATTTCACGCGCGACGTCCCCATCGGCGAGCACCGGACGGCCTTGCTGCCAGCGCGGCTTGCCGTAGCCCGCGTCCACGGGAAATATCCGGATCTCCTTCAACTTGCCCGCCTCGAACCGCACGCGGTGCATCCCGCTCTGCCAGTTGCGCGGCGTCACGCTCTGTCCGCGGGTGGGACGGCCCACGCCCGGACCTTCATAGCCGGCACGCTTGTCGTAGAAATCGGCCGGCGTGGCGCCCCAGCTCAAGCCCGCGTTTTCGTACTGATCCTGGGGCTCGAGCAGCACGGTATCGTTTTGCAGGATGAAGTCGCCGATGCCGTAGAAGATGGGCCGGCCCTTGTAAATCTCGATGCCGCGGTCCTGGTGCGGGCCGGTGCCCGCGATCACGTCCGCGCCCGCGTCGATCATGGCGTGGTACATGATCCGGGCGTGCTCGGGCGGCTCGTCTCCCGGTACGTCCTGGTTGTGCATGGCGACGATCACCCATTGCGCCATGCGCCGCGCGTCGCGGATGCGCTCGAGCGTGCCCTCCAGGTCGGGCGGGTGCGGATAGGAATGTTTTTCGTTCTTCTTGCCCAGCCTGAACCTGGTGTAGTGGTGGAGACCATCGGTCAATCCGCTCACATGGATCTCGGTTTTCGTGTCCGCTGGTATGTGAGCCGAACCGTGTGGCTTGTACGCTGGACTGCCTTGCGTCAAACCCAGCGACTCGCCGAGCTGTTTGATGGACGCGAAAGTTTTCGGGTCCACCGTGTACTCGGTGTAGTGCCGCAGGAGATTGGCTCCCGGGCGCCCCTGCATGTCCCGCCGCTGGTCCCCGGCGCGACCCCATGAAAACAAGGTCGTCGTCCCGGAGAGCAGCGCAACGCGGCCCTTGGGCGTCTCGAGGTAAGCGGGCGCGCGTGCCTCGGCGAGGTTGCGGCCGGTGCCGGCGTGGACCACGCCGTACTGGTTCAGGTTCTCGATGTTCTTGAGGACGCCGCCCTCGCCGAAGTCGATGGAATGGTTGTGCGCCTGGGACATCATCCGGAACCCCATCCACTTCAGGTCTTCGATGTACCTGGGGTCGCAGCGCATGTACGTGCCTACGCGCTTGTCGGTGGGCGGATGCTCGTAATTGTGAAACAGCATCTCGGCATGAACGTATGCGGTGTCCGCGCCGCGGATGAGCTCCACCAGCCTCAGGAAATTCGTCTCCGTGTGCATCTTGAGGCCCTGGCTGATCAAGGCCTCGCCGGCGATGGCGAGATCGATGTCGTTGCGCTCGGACGCATACAGGGTGCGGTCGTAGTTGTACTTGGACTGGGTCTTCGTTTTCATGCGAGCTCCTCATTGAGCGCCGCCAGCGCCGCCTTTGGGTAGAGCGGGATGATAACCCGGCGCACGTTGTCATTACCGCCATTCGACTTGCGGGCGGGACGCAAAAGAGAAGAGTGTAACTTTTCCGTGCGTCGCGCGCACCATGAGCGCGGAATTTTCCTTTACTATCAGCGGAAGTGCCACCACTCTTCATAGGAGCCGCGTTGCCATGGACACCAGCGAACGTACGAAGGTCAAGACGACAACGGGTGCGCGCGCGCTGATCGACGCTTTGCTCCGGGAAGGCGTGGACCACGTCTTCGGCATCCCGGGCACGCAGAACCTCGCGGTGATCGACGCGTTGCGCGACACGCCGCAGATCCGCTTCATCCTGACGCGCCACGAGCAGGGCGCCGCGTTCATGGCGTATGGCTTCGCGCGCGCGTCGAAGCGTCCGGCGGTGGTGACGGCGACGGAAGGACCGGGAGTCACCAATCTCGTCACGGCGATTGCCGCCGCGTACCGCGGGTTCGTGCCGGTGATCAGTGTGTGCGGGGTGCAGGAGAGCTCGATGCGCGAGCGCGATGCGACCCAGGACATGGACCAGGTGCCGTTCATGCGCCCGATCACCAAATGGGCCTACAGCATTCCCAATGTGCGGAAAGTGCAGGAGTCGGTGCGCAAGGCCTTTCGCGTGGCGCTCACGGAACCGCAGGGGCCGGCGCACATCGAGGCCTCCAGCGAGATCCTGCTGGAGCATACCGCGGTCGAGCCGATCGAGCCGGCTGCCTATCGGAACACGGTGCCGCCCTCATGCGACAGCGCGCAGCTCGATCAGGCGTTCGCGCTGCTCACACGCGCCGAGCGCCCGGTTTTCGTCGTGGGGCGAGGGGTGTTGAACGAAGCGGCGACCGGCGCGATGGCGGCGCTCGCCGAGCGCACCGGCATCCCGGTCGCGGCATTGCAGTACTCGCCCGACGCCTTCCCTTCGACCCACGCGCTTGCCCTCGGGCCGCTGGGCCGCAACGGCTTCGGCAGCGCGAACCGCACCGTGCCCAAGGCCGACGTCATCGTCGCCATCGGCGCGCATTTCGACGTGTTCTCGACCATGTACAAGTACGGGATCTTCAGCGAGCAGGCGAAGATCATTCACCATAGTGCGGCGCCGGGCCAGATCGGCATCGTATTCCCGGTGGCGCTCGGCGTGACGGGCTCGACCGCGAGCTTCATCGCGGGGCTTGCCGAGCGCACCGCGAGAGCCGGCCAACGATGGAATTGGGTCGACGTGGCGAAAGCGCGCGCCGACTGGGAGGTGGAACTGCAGGCGGACGTGCGTCCCGGCGCGGAGCCGATCCAGTCGCAGTTCGTCGCCCACATGATCCGCAAGGTGCTGCCCCGCGACGGGATCGTGGTCGTGGACGCGGGCAACGGCGGCAAGCACGTGCGCAGCTATTTCAAGAGCTACGAGCCGGGCACCTTCATGTGCATCGACGACTGGGCGTCGGTCGGCGGGGCGCTTCCGATCGCGCTCGGCGCGAAGTTGGCCCGGCCCGGCCGGCCGGTGCTGTGCGCCGGGGGCGACATGGGCGTGATGTGCAATTTCGGCGAGCTCGAGACCGCCGTGCGCGAGAACATTCCGGTGGTGTGCGTCGTGTTCAACGACCAGGGGCTGGGCAACGAGCGCGCGTTTCAGCAGGAGCATTACGGCGGGCGCATCTACGCAACGGACTACCAGAACCCCGACTTCGGCGCGCTCGCGCGCGTGTTCGGCGCGCACGGCGAACAGGTGCGAAAACCAGGCGAGCTCGGAGGCGCGCTCGAACGCGCGTTCGCAAGCGGCAAGCCGGCGGTCGTCGACGTCCTGATCGATCAGAAGACGCTGGCGCCGGTGGTCTACAAAGGATGAAGGCGAAAGGCGGGACGACGCATTCTCTTGGGCGCTACATGTACCTGCCCCCCGCGCAGATCATGCGGTCGCCCGTGATGAATGAGGACTCGTCGGAGGCGAGGAACAGCGCCGCGTTCGCCACTTCCTGCGGCGTGCCTTTCCGGTCTTGCTCGCGACGACGTGCGCGCGCTTGGGCTGCGCGGTGAGCGACGCTCACCAGCACGTCCACGTTGCCGAAACGCTCGAGCGCGAATGGCATCCTCCCGTAGAGAAATGGCAAGTACCGAAAGTCGGCGCAATCGGTGACTGAGCCCTCCTGCGCCGGCTCCCGCCGTTACTGCCTCTGCGCGACGACGCGTCCCTGGGCGTTCACAAATACGCGGTAGCGCATCTTGTTGCTGCACGTTGCGAGGTAGTCGTTCTCACCCAGCCGTTTTGCGCTGACGACCTGTCCGCACGGCAGGCCGAGAAGCGCGATCGTCGACGTGAGATCCTTGGCAAGCGTGTCCGCGGCGGGCGACGGGCCGGCAAGGAACGCCGTCAGCGCAACGATCGGGGCCCATCGCTTCACTCGTTTGTTCATGCTGTCACTCCTGCTCCTCAAAGAGCCTTGAACTTCGCGGGATCCGCAAGAATTCCCCACATCGCTTCGCGCGAATCCGCGACGGCACGGGCGAGCGACGGGTCGCCGTCCTGCAGCAGCGCGAGCACCTTGAGGATCAGCAGATCGTACGGTTGCCGCAGTTCGGCCAGGGTGGTCTTGGCGCGCCCCCCGTAGTACGCGCGGAAGCGGTTAAGCAGATCATCGACCTGGTTCTTGAGCGTGAGCTTGGTGAACACGCCGATTGCGCTCGTCTCCTTGAGCCGCGTCTCCAGCGTTGCCAGATCCAGCGCCGGCGGCTTCACGGGTTCGGGAGCTGTGCTCTCCGTCCTTGTGACTTTCGCCGCAGGTGGAGGAGCCGCGGGAGCCCTGGCCGCAGTCTTGACGGGCGGCGAGACGATCTTGGGAGCCGGCGCATCCGTCCGCGCGGCAGGTGCTTCGGTCGCGGTGCGTCCCTGACCCGCGGAACCGGACACAGGCGGTTGCTCCTGACCGACTTCCGGCTTGACCGCAACCGTCTCGCCCCGCGTCTTGGCGGGCGGCTCGACCGCAACCGTCCCTCCCGGCAGCGCGGCATCCTTGGGCGGTTCGCGCGGCGCCACGCACCCCGTCATGGCGCAACCTGCCGCGAGGAGGCAAAGGACGAATCCGACGCTACGTGCTGGCGCCATCGACTGTTGCTCAGGGGTGAACAGGCCAATCGTGCATGACCCTTCTCTTTGAACGCTTTGGGCCGGGAAATGTTACACCGGCCCAATCGAGTCCTGCCCTGCCATTAGCAGGAGCAACGCTGAAGACGTAAGGAGGAAGGTCCGGGCGTCGGCGGCGGGCGCCGCTCAACGGCGTTGCGGTTTGCGCATGACCGGATTGAGCCGGTCGATATCGGCTTGCACCTGTTCGCGGCTTCGCTCGTACACGATCTCCCGGCCCATCACGGTCCCCACGTATGCGAGCCCGTTTCGAGTCGGCGCGAGATCGCACTTGACGTTGTGGATCCCTTCACCGAGCACCACCTGAATCCGTTCGGCTCGCTTCTCGAGCACCACGAGGTCCAGCGTCTGTCCGGTTTCGGTTACACGCACCGTAATTTTCTCGGTGATCATCGAACGTGCAAGCCGCCTCGCGTCAGATGATCCCGGCGCCGGTGTGATGGATCAGCGCTTGCGCTCGATGTCGGTCCAAGGCGATGCGGGCACCGACGGCGCGCTCCACACCTCGCTGAAAGTAACGCTCTCGTGAGCCTCGAACCAGGTTCCGGATGCCGTATCGAGCCGTTCGATGCGCCCGGAGCCGTCTTTCTGGGATACGATGCGGGCATAACAGTTTCGCAGCTTTTTCGGGCCGACGAGTACCCTCCCGACACCATTCTCGACTTGCATCTTCTTAGCCTTCATGCTTTCCTCCTACTTAGAGTGCCTAACGCAATGACCCGCACACGTGGTTCATTATGTTAGGCACTCTTCATACAGACTGCCGCGCCGGGCGCGTCAGGCCAGCTTGGCGAGCGCGATCAGACCTCGCGGCGTGAGCGAGCAGCGGCCGTCCTTGCGCTCGATGAGCTTTCTTTTCAGGAGGCGGGTTTCGATCAGCGCGGGCATTTCCGCCTTCTGCGTCTTGTAAGTCAGCTCCTGCAGCCAGTGCAATTCGTCAAAACCGACGGCCTGATCCATGGCTCATTCCCTATGAGGGCGACTCAAACCGTGGCGGCAAACCGGCTCTTCGGCCAGCGATGTTGCACGAATGGCGGCCATGGCGTCCTTGAGACTACGATGAACGGGGGCAAGCCCGGGTAAGTTTAATCCCAAGCCTTGCGGATCGATGCGGCTGAAATAGCGGCCCGGAAACCACGGACCCAAGGGGAGAAACTAAACGCCTCGTTCACTTATACGCGGTTCAACTGCGGGGGTCAATGACTATTTCACACCCGAGGAACCCGGCGTGTTCTTCGGGCGCGAGGTCGCCAAGTACGCGAAGATCATCGCCCGGGCGAATATACGGGCGGACTGATAAAGCAAGGATGAACACAGTGCTATGATTTCCGCATCCATGTTTTTGTACTCCCGGAGGTAATCCATGTCCCTGGTTGTCGCATTCAATGAAATCAGACCCGATCAGATCCGGAAAAACATGGGTGGACCGGACCGGCCAGCCTCGACCAACTTCGGTTTTTTCAGGGCGACGCCGGACACGCCCGACGCGCCCACCGCATTTCTCGCAAAATACAATCCGGGCGACCGCTCCTGCGCCCACTTTCACGCCGTGGATCAGTTCCAGATCCTCGTCCAGGGCAAGGGCCAGTTCGGGCGGCACGCGGTCGCGCCGTACTACGTTCATTTCGCGCGTGCCTATACACCTTACGGGCCGCTGCACTCGGATCAGCAGACGGGATGGACCTTCATGACGCTGCGCACGCGCTACGATCCGGGCGCGCAGCGCCTGCCCGGGGCGCTCCCGAAATTGAAGCAGGCGGCCGGCCGCAAGCCGTGGCAGGTCACCACGTCTGCTGCATTTCCAGCCGCGGGATCGGGCGTGAGCGTGCACGACATCCCCGAGATCAGGGACGATCAAGGACTGTTCGTCAGGGCGCTCACGATGGCGGCCGGCGCGCGCAGCACAGCACCCGCACCCGCCGGCGGCGACGGCCAGTACGTGGTCGTCGTCAAAGGCAGCCTCTTGCATGACAACCGCGAACGCCAGGCGCTGACTGTTGTGCACATCAAGCCGGACGAGGATGCTTTCAAGATTCAGGCTGGTGCGCACGGGCTCGAAGCCTTGATCCTCAATTTTCCGCGGGGCGCGCCGCGCGCGACCGAGAGCCATGCGCCCTCGAGCGTGGCGGGGTTCAAACAGTGGCAATGCCTGTTGTGCGCTTTCACGTACGACGAGGAGAAGGGCATACCGGAAGAGGGCATACCCGCCGGCACGCGCTGGGCGGATGTGCCAGAGACCTGGACCTGCGCCGATTGCGGCGCCAGCAAGAGCGACTTCGAAATGGTCGAGGTCTGATTGACAGGCGACGATCGGCAAGTCACGTCTATGTAATGCCCGCGTCGCGTGTGCGTTTCTCGCCTGCCCGCCGCAGCGTGTTGAGACGCACCGGAGCGGCGGGGCTGTCGTGGTTGATCCCCGCGTGCAGCCCTCCCGAGCAGGCGAAAGCTCCATCCAAATCAACCCCGGATGTTGCAGAAGGGGCGCTGCGGCTCGATCTGCGGCAGTGGCGGAGGAACGGAGCCGAGGAGTTCACGCTCGAGCGGCTTCGCTTCGAACGGAAGTGGCCCGGGCGACGAAAGAACCTCGCCGGCGGCCTCGATTGGGGCGATTACCGGTTATCCGTCTACGATGCGGTCGGCGGCGCGCCGCTCTTTCGGCAGGGCTTTGACACCAACCTCGAGCCGGCGGCGCGCTCCGGAACCACCCAGATCAGCGTTCGTTTCCCCGTGCCGCAACGTCCGGTGCGCGCAGAAATCGGGCAGCGGCGGGGAGAGGGCGCCGTCCACGTGATATCGAGTATCACGATCGACCCGAATGCAGACAGCGTGGAACGCGCGCCCGGAGAATTTGCAACGCGCGTTTACCCCATCTTTGCCGGCGGCGAGCCTCATGCGAAAGTCGATCTCGCGATACTCGGCGATGGCTATCTCGAATCCGAGTACCCCAAATTCGTGAGCGACGCGACACGCGCGGCGGGCTATCTCTTCTCGATTGACCCGTTCACGAAGCGCAAGCTGGATTTCAACGTGTATGCGGCGTTTGCGCCGAGCGCCGGCAGCGGCGTGACCGATGCCTACCTCGGGCTGAAGAAGGACACCGTATTTCGCTGTGCTTACTACACCGGCGGCTCGGAGCGATCGCTCGCCGACGGGAACAACCATGCCGTGCGGGAGGTTGCCGCGGCGGTGCCGTACGATTTCGTGCTGATCCTCGCCAATGCCCGGCGCTACGGCGGCAGTTCGTATTTCGGCGGCCCGGCGGTCGTGGCGATCGACAGCGCGGAGGCGAGATATCTCGTCGTCCACGAATTCGCGCATGCGATCGGCGGCCTCGCTGACGAGTATTACGTCCCGACGACCGATGGTCCGGTTTTCCCTGGAACCGTCGAGCCGTGGCACCCTAACGTCACGATTTCTCCGCACCACGCGAAGTGGCGGGATCCTCTCACCGAGGCGGGTCCGCGGCCCACGCGATGGAACAAGGCGGAGTATGAAAAGTACTTCGCGGACTATGTGAGGCGCTACAACAGGCTTCGGGAATCTGGCGCGGAAGAAGCGGCCGTCGAGAAATTCCTGGACCGGGAACGCGGGCGGCAGGCAGCGCTGCTCGAAAAGAACGGAAGGGGGCGCCGGGTCGGTCTCTTCGAAGGCGCGCACGGCTATGCGAACGGCGTGTTCCGCTCCGAAGTGGATTGCATCATGTTCTCGCTCCAGACGGACTATTTCTGCGCGGCCTGCTCGGCAGCCATCGAACGCATGATCGACGAGCACTGTCGTTAACAAACGTTGGGGCGCCGCACTTATGAGCGCGTACCAGCCCTTGGTCTGGCGCGCGAAGTGCCAGTAGAACGCGATCAGTCCGGGCGGCGGCGCCCCCGGGCTCGGCGTGGCCGTGCCGCGTATGCGTAGCTGGAGGTGGGCGAACGTCCCGGCATTATGCCCGCGGGCTCCTGATCAAGGTTGGTTCGCTGAGCAGGGAGGCGATCTCGACTTTCTTCACGGCGGAATCGTCGGGCACCACGAACAGGATGGGGGTGATCAGTTCCTCGAACAGCCCCCGCAGGCTGCGCGCGCCGGTCTTGTATTCGATGGCGAGCTGGGAGATCTCCTCGAACACCCGCTGGTCGACGCTCAGCTCGACGCCTTCGTTGCGGAAGATCTCCCGGAACTGGTTGTAGATGCAATTCCGGGGTTCGGTCATGATCCGCACCAGCATGTCCCGCGTGAGGTCCTGCAGGCGCGCGATGATGGGCAGCCGCCCCGTGAATTCGGGAATCAGCCCGTAGCGGAACAGGTCCGTGGGTTTGACGCGCGTATTGAGCCGCTCGAGGATGTTGTAGTCGTCGTCGCCGGTGGTGGCGATGAAGCCGAAACCCCGGGTCTTCAACATGATCTCCTCCAGGCCGACGAACGCGCCGCCGCAGATGAAGAGTATGTTGGTGGTGTCGAGATACTGCCCGTCGTGCAGCCTCACGGGCGAGCCTTCCATGATCTTCAGCAGCGCGTGCTGCACGCTTTCCCCGGAGACGCTGCGCGGCTCGCCGTCGGTCGACTTGAGCTTGTCTATTTCATCGATGAAGACGATCCCGTTCTGGGCGCGGCCCACGTCGCCGCCGGCCTTGTCGAGGAGGCGCCGCAGGATGGCCTCGATTTCCTCGTTGACGTAACGCGTCTGAGCGAGGGACGTCGCGTCCGCGGTGACGAACGGCACGGCGAGGATGCGCGAGAGCGTCTCGCACAAGAGCGTTTTGCCCGTGCCCGAGGGGCCGATCAACAGGATGTTGCTCTTGGTGATCTCGACGTCCTCGCGCTGCGCGTTCGCGATTTTCCGGTAGTGCGAGTAGACGGCGACCGCCAGTATCTTCTTGGCGTCATCCTGACCGATGACGTACTGGTCAAGATAGTTCACGATGGAACTCGGCTTGATTGCCTTGTCGAGCATGGACGTGTCCCGTGCGAGTGGCGTGTATGCGATCGCCGCGGCCTATTTGGTCCACGAATCCCTGAGTGTCACCGCGCGGTTGAACACCGGGGCCCGTGGCTTCGAGTCCACGCGATCAGCAACAAAATAGCCGTGCCGCTCGAACTGGAAGCGTTCCTCCGGCGCCGCGTCGCACAGAGAGGATTCCAGATACGCAGTGATGATTCGCTTCGAGTCGGGGTTGAGGTCGGCGAGCCACGAGTGCTCATCGCCATCCTCCCTCACCCCCGGCCGCTCTGCCGCAGGGAGAGGGGAGGATCTTCCGGGATAGGGAACCTTGAAGAGCCGATCGTAGAGCCGCACTTCGGCGGCGTGCGCATGCCGGGCGCTCAGCCAGTGGATGTTGCCCTTGACCTTCACCTTGTCGGCACCCGGCGTGCCGGAGCGGGTATCGGGATCGTAGTTGCAGTGCACGGCGATGACGTTGCCCTGCGCGTTCTTCTCGCAACCCGTGCACTCGACCACGTAGCCATAGCGCAGCCGCACCTTGTTGCCGGGGAAGAGGCGGAAATAACCCTTGGGCGGGCTTTCCGTGAAATCCTCGCGTTCGATCCACAGCTCGCGTGCAAAGGGCACGGCGCGCCTGCCCAATTCGGGTTTCTGCGGGTGATTGGGCGCGCGGCATTCCTCTTCGCGCTGGGCAGGGTAGTTGTCGATCACGAGCCGCACCGGGTCGAGCACCGCGATGCGCCGTTGCGCGCTCTCGTTCAGCACATCGCGCATGCATTCCTCGAGCATGGAGTACTCGATCCACGAGTCCGCCTTCGCGACGCCGATGCGCTCGGCGAAAAGACGAAAGCCCTCCGCCGTGTAACCGCGCCGGCGCGCGCCGGCGAGCGTGGGCATGCGCGGGTCGTCCCAGCCGCCGACGTGCCCTTCCGCGACGAGCTGAATCAGTTTGCGCTTGGACAGCACGACGTAGGTGAGATTGAGTCGCGCGAATTCAATCTGCTGCGGCAGGGGCCGCGCCAGCATCCCGCCATCGGCCAGCCGCTCGAGGAGCCAGTCGTAGAACGGGCGCTGGTCCTCGAACTCGAGCGTGCACAGCGAATGCGTGATTCTCTCCAGCGCGTCCTCGATCGGGTGCGCGTAGGTGTACATCGGGTAGACGCACCACTTGTCGCCGGTGCGGTGATGCGCCGCCTTCCTCACCCGGTAGATCGCGGGGTCGCGCAAGTTGATATTGGGCGAAGCCATGTCGATCTTCGCCCGCAACACGTGCTCGCCCTCGGCGAACTTGCCGTCCCGCATCTGGCGGAAGAGCTTGAGATTCTCGTCTGCCGTACGGTCGCGGTACGGGCTCACCTTGCCGGGCTCGGTGAGGGTGCCGCGCAGGGCGCGCATCTGCTCGGCGGACAGGCTGTCCACGTACGCGTATTTCGCGCCGATGAGGTACTCCGCGGCTTCGTACATGAAGTCGAAATAGTCGCTTGCGTAATAGAGATGGGTACCCCAGTCGAACCCCAGCCATTTCACTGCTTCGACGATCGAATCGACGTACTCCTGTTCTTCCTTGTCCGGGTTGGTGTCATCGAAGCGCATGTGGCACGCGCCGCCGTACTCGAGCGCAAGGCCAAAATTGAGGCAGATCGATTTCGCGTGGCCGATATGCAGATAGCCGTTGGGCTCCGGCGGAAAGCGCGTGCGGATTGTCGCTGGATCGGGCGCTGCGCCCGCGTGCACGGCGGCCGCACCGGGCCGTCCGCCCCAGCCGCGCGCGGCGTGTTTTCCGGAGGCGAGATCGGCCTCGATGATGGTGCGGATGAAGTTCGACTGCGCGGGCGGGCGCCTGGCGCCACCGGGCGGCTTGCGTGCTTCGTTCATGCGGTTATTCTACCGCGCTGACTGCTCTTTCCCGGGGCGCGCACGACGAAGCGCGAGTCAGGACTTGCCGAGGTAGAACGTTGGGATGCGGGTTTCTATCGCGCGCCGTCCCGAGCGGCGCACTCGCCAGGTGCGGACGCGCGGCCGGCTGCTGACTGCGCGCAGCAACCTGCCATCCACATAATGCAGCGCAGTGCCGTCGTCTGCCGCGACGCCGTCCATCATCCCGCCCGCGGCGACGAGTTTGCGAAACGTGGGCCGGCGCAGCGGCTCGCTGTCGTAGTGCGGGCAGTTGCTGCCGGCGAGCAGGCCGAGGCAGTCGAGGCTCGTGAGCGGTCCCGCGAGGGAGTCGGTGAGTCCCTGCTCGAACCAGCAGATCGAGCCCGCGCTGGAGCCGCCGAGCACAATGCCGGACTCCCACGCCGTCCGAAGGTGAGCGTCGAGTCCCCAGTCGCGCCAGACCGCGAGCATGCTGCGGGTATTGCCGCCGCCGACGAAAATCGCATCCTGGCTCATCACGACCGACTCGAGGTTGCGCGGGGTGCGCGCGAACAGCGGCAGGTGCGTCGGCCAGCACTGGAAACGGCTGAAACCGGCGTAGAAACGCAGGCACCCCGCTTCCGCATCTCCGCTCGCCGCGCCGACGTAGCACACCCGGGGCCGGCGCCTGCGAGTCTGCTTGAGGAAGTAGTCGATCAGCAGCAGGTTGTCGAGGTCCGGGGGCAGGGCCATGCCGCCCATGGCAATAATCTGTTTCATTGCGGGGCCTGCGCCCGTTCGTTCATGCTGTAGTCGCGCACGACACCTGCCACGCGGATGCGGTAGTCCGCGAAGATCTCGTCGCGTCCGCGCCGTTGCGCCGCGCGGTGACCGGCGTGCTCCCGCCAGCGCTGCACTGCGGCCTCGTCGCGCCAAAACGAGAGCGAGAGCAGCTTGCCCTCGGTGTAAAGACTCGCGAAGCGCTCGATCGAAATGAAGCCGTCGACCTTCTCGAGTTCGGCGCGCAACTCCTGCGCGAGCGCGAGATATTCCTGTTCCCGGCCCGCTTTGGGCCGCACTTCAAAGATCACGGCGTACATGGCTGGAACCTCCTATTCACTTCGGGACGCCGCCGGCGGGCGGGTTGTCCTGTTCAATTGCGGGAGGTGGCGCGGGGATTGCCGCGACGCCCGCCTCATGCGCGTCGTCCATCCACGCCTGGAGCAGGGTGTAGGCGACCGCGAGCACGACGGGACCGACGAAGATGCCGATCAAGCCGAACGAGATCAGGCCGCCGATCACGCCGGCGAATATCAGCAACAGCGGCAAGTCGGCGCCCATCCTGATCAGCAGCGGGCGCAGAAAGTTGTCGATGGTGCCGGCGACGATGGCGAAGATGAGCAATACCGTGCCCCATGCGGTCTCGCCGCTCCAATAGAGCCAGACGACGGCGGGGGCGAGCACGAGCGTCGGACCGACCTGGGCGATGCACAGGAAGAGCATCAGGCCGGTCAGCAAAGCCGCGAACGGCACGCCGGAGATTGCAAGTCCGATTCCGCCCAGCAGCGACTGCGCGAGCGCAGTGACCACGACGCCGAGCGCAACGCCGCGGATCGCCTGGCCGGCGAGGCGCACCGCGTCTTCCCCGCGCTCGCCGGCGAGGCGCCGCCCGAACCGCCGCATTTCGACAGCGGCATGCTCCCCGGTCGCATACAGGATGCCCGCGATCACCACCGTGAGCAGAAACTGCACCAGCACGAGGCCCGCGCTTCCCATTTGCGCGGCAAACCATTTCGCGACGTTGCCGGCATAAGGCGCCGCCTTGGCGGCGAGCTCCTGCATGCCTGATGCCGCCGCCTGCTCCCAGAGTTGCGCCACGCGCGCACCGACCACCGGCAGATTGCCGACCCATTCCGGAGGGGGCGGCAGGTTGAAATAGGCGAGCGATTTTGCCCAGCCGACGATGACATCGGCGTTCTCCACGACGGTGCCGATCGCCAGCGTCAGCGGCACTACCAGCACCAGCAGCAGCCCGAGCGTCATCACGGCCACGGCATAGCCCCGCCGGTTCCGCAACCGCGCCTGGACCCTGAGCATGATGGGCCACGTCGGCACCACGATCATGGTCGCCCACACGATCGCGCCCAGGAACGGCCGCAGGATCCAGAACGACGCTGCGATCAACCCGCCGATGAAAAGCACGGCGAGCGTCGTTCGCGTGAGGTCGGAGGGGGTGTATGGCATCACGGGTTTTCTGCCACGGGATTCGATTCTAGCAGGCCCGCTGCACGATCCGCTGCGCGGGAATGAATTCGCAGGTGTTGCCGCGCGGGCGGCGCAGCACGCGTCGAGCCGCATCAGTGCGAGGTGCCGCGGGCGCGTTGATCTATACTTTCGATATGCCATCGTTGCAGTTTGTCGCCCTGCGCCTGCTCGCGGACGGGCGTTTTCGCTCGGGCGAGGACATCGCGCGCGCCGCCGGCGTGTCGCGCGGCAGCGTGTGGCTCGCGGTGCGGGAACTCGAACGCGCGGGACTGGAGATCCACAGGGTGCGCGGCCGCGGCTACCGGCTGTCGCAGTCCGTATCCGTGCTCGACGCCGCGCAGATCGCGCACTATCTGGGCACCGCCGCGCCGCAATTCGCGCTGGAAGTGGTGGACAGCGTGGGTTCGACCAACACGCTGTTGATGCAGCGGGCGAATGCCGGCGCGCCCAGCGCCGCCGCCGTCGCCGCCGAGAATCAAGCGGCCGGACGCGGCAGGATGGGCCGCGCCTGGCACGCGGGCATCGGGGGTGCGCTCACCTTCTCGCTGCTGTGGCGTTTCGAGCGCGGTGCCGGCGCGCTGGCCGGGCTGAGCCTCGCCGTGGGCGTTGCGCTGGCGCGGGTTTTCGAGTCGCTCGGCGCGGCTGGTGCGATGCTGAAGTGGCCCAATGACGTGCTATGGCGCGGCGCCAAGCTGGCTGGCATCCTGATCGAAATGCAGGGCGATGCGCTGGGTCCGAGCCTCGCTGTGATCGGCATCGGCATCAACGTGCGCCTTTCCGAGTCGGTGCGCAAGCGGGTGGACCAGCCCATCACCGATCTTGAGACCGCGTGCGGCAAGACTCTGGATCGCAACGAGGTATTGGCGCGGTTACTGGTGGAACTCCACCGGGTGCTGGAGGAATTTGCAAGCGACGGGTTCGGCGCACTCCATGGCGAATGGCAGCGCCGTCACGCGTACCAGGGGCGGGTGGTCACACTGGCCCTGCCCGACGGAAGAGTGGAGTCCGGCGTCGCGCGCGGCGTTGCCGACGACGGCGCATTATTGGTGGAGACGGCAACGGTGCTGCGGCGGTATCACACCGGCGACGTCAGCGTGCGGGTCAACTGAACGTGAACGTGCTCGCGATCGATGCCGGCAACACCCGCATCAAGTGGGGCTTGGCGGACACGCAGGGTTGGGTGAGGCAGGGATGGCTCGCCACGCGGGACGCCGGCGAACTCGGCGGTGGGTTCGCGACGCTGCCCGCGCCGGCGTGCATCGTGGTCTCCAACGTTGCCGGCCCCGCGGTGGGAAGTATCGTTGCCGCGGCGCTCGCGTCGTTTCAGGTGGAGCCGCGGTGGATCGTCGGCCGGGCGCAGCAGTGCGGCGTGCGCAGCAGCTACGCCGATCCGGCCCAGCTGGGTTCGGACCGCTGGGCTGCGCTCATCGGCGCCTGGCGCCTGTTCCAACGGTCGTGCGCGGTGGTCAACGTGGGCACCACGCTGACAGTCGATGCGCTTTCCGACGAAGGCGTATTCCTGGGCGGAATCATCGTGCCGGGGCCCGAACTCATGCGCGACGTGCTCGCGCAGCACACCGCGCAGCTTCGAGTTGAGGATGGCGCGTTTTACTATTTTCCGGATAGGACCGCGGATGCGGTCATGAGCGGTGCCGTCAATGCGCTCGCCGGGAGCGTGGAGCGGATGGTGCGCTTCATGGAAGAGACCGGGCAGGGCACGCCTCTCGTGGTGCTGTCGGGGGGCGGGGCATCGCTCATCGCCCCGCGGCTTAACGCGACGCTCGAGGTGGTGGATAATCTGGTGCTGGAAGGACTGCTGCGCATCGCGCTTGAATGAGAGCCCTGTTTCTCCTGCTGGTACTGGCGAACGTGGCGTTCTACGCCTACGCGTTCGTGGCGCGTGACCGCGGCGCCGCCCAATCCAGTACCGAATTGCAGATCAACGCGGACCGGATGCGGATCATCAAGCCCGCCGAGGGCAAGACGCGGCCCGAGGTTTCAGCTTGTCTCGAGTGGGGCGTCATGGCGGGAGCCGACGTCGCACGCGCCGACGCTGCGCTTGCGAGCCTCGAACTCCCGGCAGGCTCGATGCAACGCGTGGCGGTCGATGCGACCGGTTATTGGGTCCACATTCCGCCGCTCAAGAGCAAAGCTGAGATGGACAAGAAACTGGGCGAGCTGACGGCATTCGGCATTGCCGACTTTTCGCCCGTGCAGGACCCGAATCTCGGCCGCTACGCCATCTCCCTCGGCATATTTTCAACCGAAGATGCGGCGCAAGGCCGGCTCGCCACGCTGAAGGAAAAGGGCGTGCGTTCGGCGGTGATGGAGCCGCGAGAGGGCATCGTCAAACAGGCGCGCTTCTTTGTGCGCGAACCGGGCGCAGACGTCGTCGCGAAGCTCGCCGAGATTCAGCAAGGATTCCCGGGAAGCCTGATCAAGGCCGGGCGCTGCCCGGCGACCGACGATACCAAAGGGTGAAGCAGCAGGATTCACGACCGGGGATCCAGGAACCGCCGCCGAGTCCGTCCGCGCCCTTGAGGTCCTGCTGGCCCGGGTGTTGTTCACGTTTCTCGACGCGCGCGCTCGAGGAGCGCGGTGGTTGAAACCGGATGCTCGAACGGAATCGAGTGCACGGCGCCGCCCCGCGCCAGGACCTCCCGCGCGCCGACGATCGCCTCGGGTTTCCAGTCACCGCCTTTCACCAGCACGTCCGGCTTCACTGAATTGATCAGGTTGAGCGGCGTCGCCTCTTCGAACCACGTGACCAGGCTTACCGCTTCCAAGGCAGCGACGATGGCGAGGCGATCGCCGAGGGGGTTGATAGGCCGCTCCGGTCCTTTGCCGAGTTGGCGGACGGATGCGTCGGAATTGAGCGCCACGACAAGGCTTGCGCCGAGCGCGCGGGCCTGCGCCAGGTAGGTAACGTGGCCGCGGTGCAGGATGTCGAACACGCCGTTTGTGAACACCACCGGCCGCGCCGCCGTTTCCAGGCGCAAGCGAAGTTCCTGCGGCGGGCAGATCTTCTGCTCGAAGGCTGGCGGAGTCTTGCTTGAACTCACCGGTCACCGGTCACCGGTCACGCCTCAGTCGAGATACTCGAAGACCCGCACCACTTTCTGCACGCCGCCGGTCGTGCGCGCGATCTCGGTGGCGTCGTTGGCCTCCCGCTTCCTCACCAGGCCCAGCAGGTAAACGACGTTGCTTTCGGTGACGACCTTGACATGCAATGGGTTGAACTTCTGGCCGTCGACGAACCGGGCCTTGACCTTTGAAGTGATATAGGAATCATTGGCGCGCGAGGAGAGCGCGCTGTTGCCCGCGACCTGCAGCTCATTGACGACGCTGCGCACGTTGTCCATCGCGCGTGCGACCTTTTCGGCGCTGGCCTTGGCGCCGGCGTCGGGCACTTCACCCGTCAGAAGCACCATCCGGTTGTAGCTTGTGACGTTGATGTGGGTGTCCTTCACCCGTTCCCGCAAGCGCGCCAGGGTCTTGAACTCGATGCTCTCGTCCTCGGTCATGGTGCCGACCGTGCGGCGGTCCTCCGCAACGACGACGCCGGTGGCCGCGGCGCCGCCGACGACGACCGGGACGCAGCCATTGAGCAATGGAAGAACAAGCAATGCAACGCTGACGAGGTAACGCATTTAGTCAACTCCCAGTAACAGACAATCGATGGCGTCGCACAGGCAGTGCAACGTGAGCAGATGTACTTCCTGGATGCGCGCCGTGCTGGTGGCCGGAACGCAGATGTGGGTGTCGGCTTCCCGCAGGACGCCCGTGACCCTGCCTCCGTCGCGCCCGGTGAGCGCAACCACACTCATCCTGCACTCGTGCGCGGCCTGTATGGCCGCGACCACGTTGCGCGAATTGCCGCTGGTCGAGATCGCGAGCAGCAGGTCCTTCGCGTCCCCCAGCGCGCGCACCTGCTTGGAAAATACCTGTTCGTAGTCGTAGTCATTGGCGATGGCGGTGAGCGTCGATGTGTCGGTGGTGAGCGCGATCGCGGCCAGTCCCGGACGTTCTTTCTCGAAACGGTTCAGGAGTTCCGAGGAAAAATGCTGCGCATCCGCGGCCGAGCCGCCGTTGCCGCAGGCGAGTATCTTCCCGTTCTGGTTCAGACATTGCACCATCCGTTCGGCCGCGGCCGCGATGGGCCGCGCGAGCGCATCCATCACCTGCAGTTTGAGGTGCGCGCTCTCGGAAAAGTTCTCGCTGATGCGGCTGATGAGATCCATTTCTTGGTACGGTTGTGGCTATTCTACCGATTCGGCACCGCCGCGTCTCTCGCGCATCGTGCCGCGCACGCGCTCTCACTCTCCAAATGCGTCCCGGATCCATTCGATGCGGGCGGGTTCGCCGCGGATGAGCAGCGCGTCGAAGCGGCACGGCGGCGCCTCGCCCAGTCGCGCGAGGTAATGGCGCGCCGCGGCGATGAGCCGCGAGCGTTTGGCGGGCGTGATGCTCGCGGCCGCGCCGCCGAAGGTTTCCGACCGGCGCCGGCGCACTTCGACGAACACCAGCGTGCCTCCTTCGCGTGCCACCACGTCGATTTCGCCGAAGCGGCAGCGGTAGTTGCGCGCGGTGACGACGAGGCCCTGGCCCCGCAGGTAATCGCACGCGAGCGCTTCGGCCGCTTCGCCGCGGCGGTTCATGGCGAATCGGCGTAGATCACGAGCTTGCCGTCGGCGAACTGCGCGCGCGTGAGTTCACGCACGTAGTAGCGGTTATTGCCCACGGTGAGCCGCCCGGTCACGCCGTCGAGGGGCTCGTGCTTGCCCTCGAGCAGCCCCAGTGCGATGCGGAAGGCGTCGATGCCGAGGGCGTAAAGGCGCTCCAGTTCCTGGTTCGCGTGGAACCCGGGCCGCGGGTAGATCATGACCGCGGGGTGATCCGGCTGCAGGACCCACGGCATGTCCACGAACCGCACGTTCGCCAGATCGAAGTGCACGAGCGCGCCGCCGTTGCCGGGGAAGATGTAGGAAGTGGCGTAGAGGGGAAGCGCGCCGAGGTACGGCCGCACGGCGCGCGCACGCGGGAAATCGAGCGCGAGGAACGCCATGTCGGCGCCGGATTTGCCGACCGTCTGCCTGATGCGCGAGAGCTCGATGAGGTCGGTCGTGAACGCGCGTTCCGCCACGTGCCTGCCGCCCGAGCGGGTGAATTCGTCGATGAAGGCCTGGTGTATGCGCCGCGAGAGCGGCGTGTCGGCGACCATGGTCATGGCGTAAGCCCGGCCCTCCCGCGCCGCGAGCCGCGCAACCTGGCGCGCCTCGGACTCGGCGTGCAGGCTGAACGCGTACAGATTAGGGGGCAACGCGCTGAGCCCCTCCGGCACGTTCAAAGCGAGCGTCGGGATCGTGACGGCTTGGCTTGCGGCGAGGGCGGTAACGGCGTCGCGCGTGAGCGGTCCGACCGCGATTCTCGCGCCGGCAGCGAGCGCCTCGCGGTACGCCGCCACCGCCGATTGCGGATCGTCGGTGAGGGGATAAAGCCGTATTGGAAGCAGGTTCCTGCCCTGCGCTTTCGCCGCCGCCAGGAAGCCATTCTTCACCGCTTCGGCCGGGCGCCCGAAGGCGGCAGAGTTTGCCGGCAGCAGCAGCGCGACATGGGCATACGCCTGCTGCGGCTCGGCAGTGCGCGCGAGGGGCTTTGAAGAGGGGGCCGGTTCGCTGGCAAATCCCGCCGCCCCCCCGTATAGTAAGGCCGCCACGGACCAGACCCACAACCACGGATGGAGCAGTTTGAAGCGCATGGCGCTGCAGCAGGGGATTCCAGGCCCGCATTATATGTAGTTGCCACCCCGATTGGGAATCTGCGCGACATCACGTTGCGCGCACTCGACGTGCTGAGGGGCGTCGCGCTGGTGGCGGCTGAGGATACGCGGGTGACGGCGAGACTGCTTGGCCATTACCAGATCGCGACGACGCTCACTGCGCTGCACGCGCATAACGAGAAGGGCGTCATTCCGCGCCTGCTGCGTCTGCTCGCGCAGGGAAAATCCGTGGCGCTGGTGAGCGATGCGGGCACGCCGGCGATATCCGATCCGGGGGCGCAACTGGTGGCGGCTGCGCGCGCGGCGGGTCATCGCGTCGTTCCGGTCCCGGGGGCAAGCGCCCTCACGGCGGCGCTGTCCGCCGCCGGTGTCTCCGATCCGAGGTTCCTGTTCCAGGGATTTCTGCCGCAGCGCGCGGGCGAGCGGCGGCGCGTGATCGAGGCGTTGCGCACGGTCCGCTGGGCGCTGGTGTTCTACGAGGCGCCGCATCGCATCGACGCGGCGCTCGCCGATCTGTGCGAGCTCCTGGGGGCGGCGCGGCGCATCGTGATCGCACGCGAACTCACCAAGCTCTTTGAAACGATGCATGCGTGCACGCTCGGAGAGGCGCGGCAATGGCTCGCCGCGGACGCGAATCGCGCGCGCGGCGAATTCGTGCTGGTAGTGGAGGGCGCCGCGGATGCGGACGACGAGCCCGACCGCGCGCGCCGCGTGCTGGAAGTGCTGCTTGCCGAGGTTCCCCTCAAGCAAGCGGTCGCGCTCGCGGCCCGGATCACCGGCGCGAAGAAAAACGCCCTCTATGCGCTGGCGCTCAATCTGAAGAAGCGTGGCGAGTGACGAAAAAGTTTACCATTGACCCGGCCATGAACGAGATCACCCTCACCCGTCCCGACGACTGGCATCTGCATCTGCGAGACGGTGAGCCCATGCGTGCGGTGCTGGCAGATACGGCCCGGCGCTTTGGGCGCGCCATCGTGATGCCCAACCTGAGGCCCCCTGTCGTGACCACTGAGCTGGCGCTGAGCTACCGCGAGCGCGTGCGCGGCGCTTTACCGCAGGGCGCCGCGTTCGAGCCTCTGATGACGCTTTACCTCACCGACAATACGCACCCGCGCGAGATCGCCCGGGCGATGCAGAGCGGCGCGGTTCATGCAGTGAAGTACTATCCTGCGGGGGCCACCACCCATTCCGACTCGGGCGTGACCGATCTCGCGCGTTGCGAGCGGGTGTTCGAAGCGATGGAGGAGCACGGGCTGCCGCTTCTGGTGCATGGGGAAGTGACGGATCCCGAGGTCGACGTGTTCGATCGCGAGCGGGTGTTCCTGGAGCGCGTGCTGGCGCCGCTCGTGGAGCGCTACGCACGCTTGCGGGTGGTGGTCGAGCACATCACGACGCGCGAGGCCGTGCGCTTCGTGCTCGATGCGCCGCCTCGGGTGGCCGCGACGATCACCGCGCACCATCTTCTGCTCAACCGCAACGCACTGTTCGCGGGCGGAGTCAGGCCGCATCACTTTTGCCTGCCGGTGCTGAAGCGCGAGATGCACCGGCGCGCGCTGCTCGAGGCCGCGACCAGCGGCAATCCGAAGTTCTTCCTCGGCACGGATTCCGCGCCGCACGCGCGCCACACCAAGGAGACGGAATGCGGCTGCGCCGGGATCTACACCGCGCACGCCGGCATCGAGCTCTACGCCGAAGCGTTCGCGGCGTCGGGAGAGCTCGCGCGACTCGAGGCGTTCGCAAGTTTCCACGGCCCGGATTTCTACGGCCTGCCGCGTAATCAGCACACGATCACGCTGATCGAAAACGCATGGCGCGTGGCGCCGGAAGTGCCTTTCGGCGCCGACCGGCTGGTGCCTTTCCGGGCTGGTGAAAACGTCGCTTGGCAACTGGTGTCTTCCGGCGCGACGCCGGTGCGTTAAGAGGAGAAACGGTACGCAGTCAAGATGACATCGCCGCGCGCTCCGCATCCTTCCACACTCGGCATTGCCCCCGGAAACCTGTGGGTGTTCGGCTACGGATCGTTGATGTGGGATCCGGGCTTTCCGTTCCGGCGGTGGGCGCCGGCATTGGTTTTCGGCTATCACCGCGCGCTGTGCATCGCCTCCAACCGCTGGCGCGGCACGCCCGAACGCCCCGGATTGGTGCTGGGGCTCGAGCGCGGCGGCGCATGCCACGGCATTGCTTTCCGGGTGGCGCAGCGTGATGTTGCCACTGTCCTGGATGCGCTATGGGCGCGCGAGATGCGCCGCCCCGTCTATCGGGCGCGGCTGGTGCGCACGCGGCTACCGGACCGGGAGGTAAAGGCGCTCGCGTTCATCGCCGAGCCCACGCATGCCGCCCATGCCGGGGCACTTACGATAGAGGAGACTGCCCGCCGCATCGCCAACTGCCACGGCGCGCGCGGACCCAATCTCGACTACCTGGTCCGAACCATAAACCATCTCGCCGAACTCGGCGTGCGCGACCACAATCTATTGCGCGTGCTGGCCGCCGTGCATGAGATGCTGGCAGTGCGCCGCGCCGCCCGCGATTCTCGGGAGCGCGAGCCCTCCGGCGGTTCCCCTGCTACAATCCGCATTCGAAGCTGACCAGACAGTCGCTGCGTATCGATTCGATACGGAGAGGAAAGTCCGGGCTCCACAGGGTAGGGTGACGGCTAACGACCGTCCGCCGCGAGGCGAGGAACAGGGCCACAGAGATGAGACCGCCGATGGCCACCCGACTTCGCGTCGTGCAAGCGCCGCAAAGTCCCCTTAAGTGGGAAGGGTGGCACAGGCAAGGGTGAAACGGTGCGGTAAGAGCGCACCGCGTGCGCGGTAACGCACACGGCACGGCAACCTCCACCCGGAGCAACACCAAATAGGCAAGCGTTGACGCGACCCGCCGAGCTTGCGGGTAGGTGGCTCGAGTCGCCGAGCAATCTGCGACCTAGAGGAATGACTGTCGGGAGCCTCACGGCTTCGTACAGAACCCGGCTTATCGGTCAGCTTCGTTCCTTTTCTTATCTTGTTGCGATTCCGCAACAGCATTTTTTCGCCTAATTTGCTGATTTTAGGCGAAAATATCTTAGTACTTCACTTTTGATTTGATCGTTACCCGCATGTTTTTATTGATTATTTATGTCAACAATCCAACCTTAAAATGCGCCTGAAAGTTCTCACATAAGTCATTGTCTGAAATAAAGAAAACGCCTGTTATCGGCTTGACCCCCCCGGTCCTTTTGCATATAGTGGGTAAAAGTGGAGAAAAGTGGGAAAACACGCCACCCGCGTGGTGCGATGGCGTTGCGTCCCGCGGGGAAAAGGGGGTTTTGTGTTTCGGGGCATTGCGCAGCTCAACCTCGACAATAAAGGCCGGCTCGCCGTGCCCGCGCGTTATCGCGACACGCTCATCGAGCGCTGTGCGGGACATCTGGTGACCACGGCCGATGCCGACCGCTGCGTGCTCATCTATCCGCTTCCCGACTGGGAAACGATCCAGCAGAAGTTGGAGGGTTACTCGAACCTCGACCCACGCGTGCGCGAGTTGCAGCGAAGGCTGATCGGCTTCGCGGTTGACGTTGAAATGGACAGCGCGGGCCGGGTGCTGATCGCGCCTGCGTTGCGTGAGTTCGCGCAGCTCGAGAAGCGGATCGTGCTGGTCGGGCAGGGGAAGAAATTCGAACTGTGGAACAAGGACAACTGGGAACAGTTGATTGAACGGAGCGGCGGGTTTGGCGCGGCGGGTTTGCCGCCCGAACTGGAGGGGTTCTCCTTGTGAGCAGCCTGTCGCGTGCCTAGTTCCGACAGGCTGTTTGGCTCACATACCGCAGTCTTGCTGGAGGAGGCGGTTGAGGGATTGAACGTGCGAGCGGAGGGATGCTATGTCGACTGCACGTTCGGGCGCGGGGGACACAGTCGCGCGATTCTGGCGCGGCTCGGGCCCACCGGTCGCCTGATCGCGCTGGACCGCGATCCCGCGGCTATCCGCGCCGGCGGCGCGATCGCCGAGCGGCGCTTCGTGCTGCTGCACGAAGCCTTTGGCAGGCTCAAGCACGTGCTCGCAGGACTGGATGTCGCCTGCGTCGACGGCGTGCTGCTCGATCTGGGCGTGTCCTCGCCGCAGCTTGACGAGGACGCGCGGGGATTCAGTTTTCGCGCGGATGCGCCGCTCGACATGCGCATGGATCCGACACGTGGAATGACCGCGGCGCAATGGCTGGCGACGGCGACCGGGGCTCAAATCAGGGAGGTTATCGAGACCTATGGCGAAGAACGGTTTGCTAAACAGATTGCAGCAGCGATTGTTGCGGCTCGAGCGCGGGGACCTATTGGCACCACACGACAACTTGCCGCACTCGTGGCAAAGGCCGTTCCCACGCGCGAGCCACGCCAGGACCCGGCAACGCGGACGTTTCAAGCTCTACGGATTCACGTCAATCAGGAGCTTGAGGAGCTGTCGTTAGTGCTACCGCAGAGCGTCGAGGTACTTGCATCCGGCGGCCGGCTGGTGGTGATCAGTTTTCACTCGCTCGAAGATCGCATCGTTAAACGTTTCTTGCGCGAGGAAGCGCTGGCTGATCGCCTGCCGCGGCGGCTGCCGCTGCGCGCGCGCGAGCTTGCCCCGCCGCGCCTGAGACTCGTTGGCCGCGCGCGGCGCCCCTCGTCCGCGGAGATCGCGTCCAACCCGCGCGCGCGCAGCGCGGTAATGCGGATCGCGGAAAGGATCGGTGGGCCGACATGATGGCGCGGGTCAATCTGCTCCTGCTCGCTACTCTCATCGGCTGCGCGCTGGCGCTGGTCACCTCCCAGCACCAGGCGCGCCGGCTCTTCGTCGAGCTGCAACGCGAACAGGAACGCGCCAAACAGCTGGAGGTCGAGTGGGGCCAGCTTCAGCTTGAACAGCGCACCTGGGCGATGCACGGCCGCGTCGAGAAGATCGCCACCGAACAGCTTCACATGCGGGTGGCGCCGGCCTCGCGCGTCGAGGTGGTACCGGGAGCGAAACCGTGAGTGCCACTGCGCCGGCACGGGTTGCGCTGCGGTTGCCGGCGTGGCGCGCCCGGCTGCTGCTGCTAGTCCTGCTTGCCTGGTTCGCGGCGCTGGCAGGACGCGCTTTCTACCTGCAGCGGCTGCACGACGATTTCCTGCAGCAGAAGGGCGAATCACGTTATTCGCGGGTAATCGAATTGAGCGCAACCCGCGGCATGATCGTCGATCGCAACAAGGAACCCCTGGCGATCTCCACGCCGGTGGAGTCGGTGGCGGCGAGCCCGGCGGACATCCAGATCACGCCCGAGCAGACCGCAAGGCTCGCCCAGCTGCTGGCAACGAGCGCGGGCGAGGTGCAGCGCAAGCTCGCCGACACCAGGCGTGAATTCGTCTACCTCAAGCGACAGCTGCCGCCCGAGCAGGCGGCGAGCGTGGTGCAGCTCGGGATCAAGGGGGTTTTCCTGCAGCGCGAGTACCGGCGCTACTACCCGGCGGGCGACGTGATGGCGCACGTCATCGGTTTCACCGACATTAACGACCGCGGGCAGGAGGCGCTCGAGCTTGCCTTTGACGACACGCTCGCCGGTCGCCCGGGAAGCCGGCGCGTGATCAAGGATCGCCTGGGCCACATTATCGAGGACGTCGAGAGCATTCAGCGACCGGAGAACGGCGCGACCCTCGCACTCGCGCTCGACACACGGCTGCAATATCTGAGTTCTCGCGAACTGCGCAAGGCGGTGGCGGAGCACCGCGCCAGCGCCGGCGGCATCGTCGTGCTGGATGCGACGAGCGGAGAGATCCTGGCGATGGCGAATCTCCCGTCCTACAACCCCAACAATCGTGGCCATTTCGATCCCAGGCGCACGCGTAACCGCACGGCCACCGATCTGTTCGAGCCGGGATCCACGCTCAAGCCGTTTACTGCGGCAGCCGCGCTCGAGGCGGGCGCGGTGCGTCCCGAGTCGATGATCCAGACCGCGCCGGGGCAGATGACGATAGGCAAGCGCACCATCCACGACGCGCACCCGCAGGGCATGCTGACCGTTGCCGAGGTGATCCAGAAGTCGTCGAACGTCGGGGCCGCCAAACTCGCGCTGGCACTGCCGGCGGAGACGCTGTGGAAGCTGTTCAGCGGGGTGGGGTTCGGCGCGCCGCCGGAGTCAGGCTTTCCGGGTGAGGTCTCCGGCAGGCTCAGAGCGCACAAGAGCTGGCGTCCGATCGAGCAGGCGACGATGTCGTACGGTCACGGCATATCGGTGTCGCTGTTGCAGCTGGCGCGCGCCTACACGATATTCGCGACCGACGGCACGCTGCAGCCGGTGACGCTGATCAAACGCACTGCCCCGCCGCAGCCCACGCGCGTGGTGTCGGCCGAAACCGCGCGGGCGGTGCGCGCGATGCTGGAGCTGGCCGTGCAGCCCGGTGGAACCGCGCCGCGCGCACAGGTTGCCGGTTATCGGGTGGCGGGCAAGACCGGCACCGCCCGCAAGATCGAGGGCAAAGGCTACGCCGCCAACAAATACGTGTCTGCGTTCGTCGGATTCGCTCCTGTGTCTGCGCCGCGGCTCGTTATCGCGGTGATGATCGATGAACCCACCGCCGGGCAGTACTACGGAGGCGCAGTCGCCGCCCCGGTGTTCAGCCGCGTTGCCGCCGAGGCGCTGCGCCTGCTCGGCGTGGCGCCCGATGCGCCCATTACCCAGGTTCAGCTGCCATCGCCTGCCGTGCCCGAGATCCGGGAAGAGGTGTGAGGGCAGGATCGCGGACTGAGGGCCCAGGATTGAGGATTGAGGATTCGGGATTGAGGCACGCCAGGAAGCCGGTCTTGCGGCGGATTTTGCGCGTGGTCGACGAGCTGAGGGTGAAGCGTCTCGTGACGGACAGCCGGCAGGTGAAGCCCGGCCAGACCTTTCTCGCGTTCCCAGGCGAGGTGCACGACGGGCGTGATTACATCGCGCAGGCGCTTGCGCGCGGCGCGGCCTCGGTGCTGTGGGAGCAGCGCGGGTTCACGTGGAATCCGCGTTGGCGGGTTCCGAACTTCGGGATCACCGATCTGCGGCGGCGGGCTGGCGACATCGCGAGCCACGTTTACGGCAATCCGAGCGCCCGGCTGTGGATGGTCGGGGTGACCGGCACCAACGGCAAGACCTCGTGCAGCCAGTGGATCGCGCAGTCGTTGACGCGCGTGGGGCGGAAAAGCGCGGTGATCGGAACGCTGGGCAGCGGTTTCCCCGGCGCGCTCGAATCCGGCGTAAACACGACCCCTGATGCGGTGTGGCTGCACGCGAGGCTCGCCGCACTGGAGCGCAGCGGCGCCCGCGCGGTAAGCATGGAGGCGTCTTCGCACGGGTTGGCCCAGCACCGGCTTGCCGGCGTCGAGCTGGACGTCGCGTTGCTGACCAACGTGACGCGCGATCACCTCGATTACCACGGCACGATGCGGCACTACCGCTCGGCCAAGGCGAAGCTTTTCGCATGGCCGTTGCTCAAATGGGCGGTGCTCAATCTCGACGACCGCTTCGGCCGGGAACTGGTCGCGCACACGCGCCGCCCGGGACTGAACGTCGTAGGTTACGGATTCGAGCGGCGCCCTGCCGCGGCGGGCCGCGCGTGCGTGGCGCGGGTCGAAGGCCGCAACCTGCGCACCGGACTGGATGGCGTGTGGTTCGACGTTGCTTCCCCCTGGGGCTCGGCTACGGTGCGCAGCCCGATGGTCGGACACTTCAACGCCGCCAATCTGCTCGGCTCTCTTGCCACGCTGCTCGCGAGCGACGTGAAGCTCGACGCGTCGGTCGCGGCACTGGCGCGGGTCGCACCGGTGCCCGGGCGCACCGAGCGCTATGGAGGCGGTAACCGGCCGCTGGTCGTCGTCGATTACGCTCACACTCCCGACGCGCTCGACAAGGTACTGTCCACGTTGCGTGAACTGGTTTCGCCTCACGCCTCACGCTACATTCACAGGAAACCACGGCTGATCTGCGTATTCGGTTGCGGGGGCGAGCGCGATCGCGGCAAGCGGCCGTTGATGGGGCGTATCGCCAGCCGGCTGGCCGATCACGTGATTGTCACCAGCGACAATCCGCGCGGCGAGAATCCGCTTGCCATCATCTCCGACATCATAGACGGCACAACCGGTGAGTACCTCGTGGTGCCGGACCGCGCGCAGGCGATCCGTGAGGCGGTCGCACTCGCCCGCCGCGGCGACGTGGTGCTCGTGGCCGGGAAGGGACACGAGCGATATCAGGAAATACGCGGCGTGCGGCACCGCTTCAATGATGGTGCCGTGGTGCGCGCCACGCTGGGGCAAGCGTGACGATGATGAAGCTCTCGGAAGCGGCGCGCGCTTTGTCGGGCGAACTGCGCGGCGCGGATGTGCAGTTCGACGCCGTGTGCGCCGACAGCCGGGGCGTGAAGCGCGGCGATCTGTTCGTGGCGCTGACCGGCGCGCGCTTCGATGGACACGATTTCGTGCCGCAGGCGGCGCGCGCGGGTGCCGCGGCCGCCCTGGTCCGGCACGAACGCGCGGCGGCGCTTGGAGCGACCCTGCCGCTTGCTGCGGTAGCGGATACCACGACGGGGCTCGGCACGCTCGCCGCTCATTGGCGCGGGCGCTTCGATCTGCCGCTTGCGGCGGTGGCAGGGTCGAATGGAAAGACCACGGTCAAGGAGATGATCGCGGGTTGCCTGCGCGAGCACTGGGGCGAGGCGCACGTGCTGGCAGCCTACGGCAACCTCAACAACCAGATCGGCCTGCCGCTGACGCTGCTCGGCTTGCGCAGCGAGCACCGCGCGGCGGTGGTCGAGATCGGGATGAACCATCCCGGGGAAACAGCGTATCTCGCGGGGATCACCCGGCCCACCATCGCACTCGTCAACAACGCGCAGCGCGAGCATCAGGAGTTCATGAAAACGGTCGCCGACGTTGCGGCCGAGCACGGCGCGCTCATCGCGGGTTTGCCGGAGAACGGCGTCGCGGTTATCAACGCCGACGACGCCTACGCCGATTATTGGCGGCGTATCAGCGCCGGCCGGCGAGTCTGCGACTTCGGGCTCGAAGCGCCGGCTGAAGTGCGCGCGCAGTTCCGCCTCACTGAAACCGGAGCGGAAATCGAAGTGCGGACGCCCCGGGGCGCAGCGAGTTTCACGCTGCACGTGCCGGGCCGGCACAACGTGCGCAACGCCGCCGCCGCGATCGCCGCAGCGACGGCGGCGGGAGCGTCGCTCGATGCGTGCGTGCGCGCGCTATCGCGTTTTGCCGCGGTCAAGGGCCGGATGCAGGCTCGCCGCGGTGTCGCCGGCGCGCGACTGCTCGACGATACCTACAACGCCAATCCCGACTCGGTGCGGGCCGCGATCGACGTGCTCGCCGCAGCGGCGGGCCGCAAGCTGCTCGTGCTGGGCGACATGGGAGAAGTCGGAACCCAGGGCGCGACCTATCACGAGGAGGTCGGCGCGTACGCCAGGGCGGCCGGCGTGGACCGCCTCTACACCTTCGGTGACGTCGCTGCGCACGCGGCACGGTCGTTTGGCGCCGGCGCGCGCCACTTCACGCGCATGGAGGACCTGCTGGCAGAAGTCGAGAACGCGCTCGTGCCCCGGGCGACGCTGCTGGTCAAGGGTTCGCGCTTCATGCAGATGGAAAGGGTGGTCAAGGCGTTGGCCGTTGACGAAGAGGCGAGCGGGAGCGAGCGATGCTGCTAGAACTCGCGCAATGGCTGGCAAAGGACATTCGCGCCTTCAACGTGTTCAACTACATCACGCTGCGCGCGGTGCTGGCGTGCCTGACGGCGCTCGTATTTTCGTTCGTGGTGGGCCCGGCGATGATCCGCAAGCTCACCGCCTACAAGATCGGACAGGCCGTACGCGACGACGGTCCGCAAACGCACCTCGGCAAGGCCGGCACGCCAACCATGGGCGGCGCACTGATCCTGGTGTCGATTACGGTCACCACGCTGCTGTGGGCGGATCTCGAGAACCGCTTCGTCTGGATCGTGCTGCTGGTTACATTGGCCTTCGGCGCGATCGGCTGGATCGACGATTACCGCAAGGTGGTCGAGCGCAACCCCAGGGGATTGTCGGCGCGCTCGAAGTTCTTCTGGCAGTCGGTGATAGGCATCGGCGTCGCCTGCTATGTCGCGTTCTCGGCCACGCTGCCGGCGCAGACCCAGTTCATCGTCCCGTTTTTCAAGGAGATCGCCTACCCGCTGGGCGCCATCGGCTTCATCGCGATGACCTATTTCGTGATCGTCGGCACCAGCAATGCCGTCAACCTGACCGATGGCCTCGACGGACTCGCGATCATGCCGACGGTGATGATCAGCGGCGCGCTCGGCATCTTCGGCTACGTCGCGGGCCACGCTGTGTTCGCGAAATACCTCGGCTTTCCTTTCATCCCCGGCGCGGGCGAACTGGCGGTGATCTGCGGCGCGATCGCGGGCGCGGGCCTCGCTTTCCTGTGGTTCAACGCGTACCCGGCGGAAGTCTTCATGGGAGACGTCGGCGCGCTCGCGCTGGGCGCGGCGCTGGGCACCATCGCGGTGATCGTGCGGCAGGAGATCGTGCTGTTGATCATGGGGGGCGTGTTCGTGGTGGAGACCTTGTCGGTCATGCTGCAGGTAGCCTCGTACAAACTCACCGGGAAACGCATCTTCCGCATGGCCCCCCTCCATCATCACTACGAATTGAAAGGCTGGAAAGAAAATCAGGTCGTGGTCCGTTTCTGGATCATAACGATGATGTTGGTGTTGGTCGGACTTTCGACGCTCAAGTTGCGGTGAATATGAGAATCGCGTTTTCAGGATCGAGGATCGAGGTCATGGTGCGGGGTGCGTTGCTCGATCCTCGATCCTCGATCCTCATTCCTTGATTCAGGGCATGACGCGATCACTGAAGGACAGGCAGGTCTTGGTGCTGGGATTGGGTGACACGGGACTTTCGATGACACGCTGGCTCATACGCCACGGCGCGCAGGTGCGGGTCGCGGACAGCCGGCAGGCGCCCCCCCACGCGGGCACGCTGGCGGATGAGCTGCCGCAGGTCGAGCTCGCAGCAGGTGCGTTCCACGAGCGCGATTTCGCGCACGCGGACATGATTGCGATCAGCCCCGGCCTCGACCGCCGCCAGCCTCTGGTCGCGGATGCCATCAGGCGCGGCATTCCGGTCATTGGCGACGTCGAACTCTTCGCACAAGCGCTCGATTCATCAAACGCCCAGCGTTCAACGCTCAACCGCGCGAAGGTGCTTGCCGTCACCGGTTCCAACGGCAAGAGCACCGTCACGGCGATGGCCGGGGCAATGTGCCGCGCCGCCGGGCGCAGTACCGTGGTCGCTGGGAACATCGGCCTGCCGGTGCTGGATGCCCTGACTGCCACCGAACGCGATGCAGCTCCGATTGATGTGTTCGTGCTCGAGCTGTCGAGCTTTCAGCTGGAAAGCACGGCGAGCCTGAGGCCCGACGCGGCGGCCATGCTCAACCTCACCGAGGATCATCTCGATCGCTATGACGGCATGACGGAGTATGCCGCGGCGAAAGCGCGTATTTTCGCCGGTGCTGGCGCGCAGGTGCTCAACCGTGACGACGCGCGCAGCATGGCCATGGCACAGCCGGGGCGCGCGGTATGGAGCTTCGGCCTCACCGAACCGCGAGACGGGCGCCAATGGGGCGTGCGTGCGGAAGCGGCGGGGCTGGTGCTCGCGCGGGGAGCCCGCGGTCTGATGCTCCTTGCGGAGTTGCCGCTTGCGGGCAGGCACAACGCGGCGAACGCGCTTGCCGCGCTGGCGCTCGCGCACGCGATCGCCGTTCCGGAACCGCCGCTGCTCGATGCGCTGCGCGGATTCACGGGGCTTCCCCACCGGCTGCAACGGATCGCCGAGGTTGGCGGGGTGGTGTTCTACGACGACTCGAAGGGCACCAACGTCGGCGCGAGCGTGGCCGCGCTCTCGGGAATGAGCCAGCCTGTCGTGTTGATCGCCGGCGGCGACGGCAAGGGGCAGGAATTCTCGCCGCTCGCTCAAGCGGTCGCCCGCCACGCGCGGGCGGTGGTGCTGATCGGGCGCGACGCGCCGTTGATTGACAAGGTACTCGTTCATAGCGGCGTCGAGCGGATGAGGGCGGGCAGCATGGACGAAGCGGTGCGGGCGGCGTACGCCGCGTCCCGGCCCGGAGACGCGGTGCTGCTCTCGCCCGCCTGCGCGAGTTACGACATGTTTCGCAGTTACGTGCAACGCGGCGAAGCCTTCGCTGCGGCAGTGGGCAAGCTCGCGAAAGGCGGGGAGGCCTGATGTCATTCACGGACTTGAGGCAGCGGCCGCCGCCGGGCGAGTACGACGCATCACTGCTCTGGCTCACCATCACGCTGCTCGCGCTCGGCAGCGTGATGGTGTATTCGGCCTCGATTGCGATCGCCGAAGGCAGTCGTTTCACGGGCAATCAGCCGACCTACTATCTCGTCCGCCACGGCGCCTACGTTGCAATCAGCGCAGCGTGCGCTCTCGTCGTTTTCCAGGTCCCGCTCACCGTCTGGCAAAGAGCGGCGCCCTGGCTCTTCATGCTGGGCCTTACCCTGCTCGTGCTGGTGCTCGTTCCCGGAATCGGGCGCGAGATCAACGGCAGCCGGCGCTGGCTCTCGCTCTACTTCGCGAATTTCCAGCCCTCCGAGCTCATGAAGCTTTTCGTGGTGGTCTATGCCGCCGACTACACGGTGCGCAAGGCGGGGTACATGCATAGCCTGCGCCGCGGCTTTTTGCCGATGTTCGTGGTCATGCTCCTCACCGGATGGCTGCTTCTGCGCGAGCCCGATTTTGGGGCGTTCGCGGTGATCGCCGTGATCGCGATGGGGATACTCTTTCTCGGCGGCATGAACTGGCGGCTTTTCGCAGGCCTGATCGTCATGCTGGTGGCGGCATTCCTCCTGCTGATCGTGACCTCCCCCTACCGGCTGCAGCGCGTGCTCGGATTCATGGATCCGTGGGCCGATCCGTACGGCAAGGGTTACCAGCTATCGCACGCGCTGATCGCCTTCGGGCGCGGGGAATGGCTCGGCGTGGGGCTGGGCGGGAGCGTCGAGAAGCTGTTCTACCTGCCCGAGGCGCACACCGATTTTCTGCTGGCGGTCACCGCCGAGGAGCTGGGCTTTGCGGGTGTGGCCGCGATCATCGTGATCTTCGCGTGGCTAGTGGCGCGGGCATTTGCGATCGGGCGCCGCGCGGTCTTGCTCGAACGTCACTTCCCGGCGCTGGTGGCACAGGGCATCGGGTTGTGGATCGGCGTGCAGGCGATCGTCAACATGGGCGTCAACATGGGGATGCTGCCCACCAAGGGCCTCACCCTGCCGCTCATGTCGTTCGGCGGCAGCGCCATCGCCGCGACGTGTTGCGCCATCGCCGTGTTGCTCCGCATCGACTGGGAAAATCGCCAGCTCATGCGAGGATTGAACGTATGACGACGCAGGGGCCGCGCTCCCCACGCACCATCATGGTCATGGCGGGTGGCACCGGAGGCCACATTTTTCCGGCGCTCGCAGTGGCCGAGTTCCTGCGCGCACAGGGCTGGCGTGTGGTGTGGCTCGGCACGCGCAGCGGGATGGAGAGCCGCCTGGTGCCGCCACAAGGTCATACCATGGCCTGGATCCGGTTCTCCGGCGTGCGCGGGCGCGGGCCGCTGCCCATTCTGCTGCTGCCGCTGCAACTCCTCGTCGCATTCTGGCAAAGCGCCCGGGCGCTGTTTTCGCACCGGCCCGATGTCGTGCTCGGAATGGGGGGATACACGTCCTTTCCCGGCGGCATGATGGCTGCGCTGTTCAACCGGCCGCTGGTGATACACGAGCAAAACTCGGTCGCAGGCCTGGCGAACCGCGTGCTGGCGCTCCTCGCGAACCGCGTGCTGGTCGCCTTCCCGGACCCATTCTCAAAGGATGAAGGCGGAAGGATGAAGGCGGAAGGGAGATCCGGAACGCGGGGACTCTCATCCCTCATCCCTCATCCCTCATCCCTCATCCTGGTCGGCAATCCCGTGCGCGCCGAGATCGCCGCCCTTGCCGCGCCGTCGGAACGCTTTGCGGGCCGCGGCGGACAGCTGCAATTGCTCGTAATAGGCGGCAGCCTCGGGGCACAGATCCTCAACGAGACCGTGCCGCGCGCACTTGCGCTGTTGCCCGAAAGCGCGCGTCCGCGGGTGGCGCATCAATCGGGGGCGGCGCACATCGCAGCGCTGTCGGAGGCCTACGCCCGTGCCGGGGTCGTGGCGGAACTGCTGCCGTTCATCGACGACATGGCGCACCGGTATGCATCGGCGGACCTGGTCGTGTGCCGTGCCGGCGCCACCACCATCGCCGAACTTGCCGCCGCCGGCGTGGCGAGCGTGCTGGTGCCTTTTCCGCATGCGGTCGACGACCACCAGACGACGAACGCGCGTTATCTCGCCGAGCGCAACGCGGCCCTGCTGATTCCGCAGAGCGAATTCACCACCGGGAAACTTGCAGGGCTGCTCGCGGAGTTGACGCGTGAAAAACTCCTCGCGATGGCGCGCGCCGCGCGGGAGGCCGGCAGACCCGGGGCAACCCGCGCCGTGGCCGAGGCGTGCATGGAGCTCTCCGCATGAGGCACAAGGTGAAGCACATTCACTTCGTGGGCATCGGCGGCGCCGGCATGAGCGGCATCGCCGAGGTGCTGCTGAAGG
>Ga0209640_10000259_pt1 | contig 39646 bp, 35 predicted proteins | sample RifCSP10_1_FD_184018 | JGI IMG/M metagenome (GOLD analysis project Ga0209640, IMG submission 184018) | Soil microbial communities from Rifle, Colorado - Rifle CSP2_sed 10_1 (SPAdes) (version 2) | ecosystem: Environmental > Terrestrial > Deep subsurface > Rock core/Sediment | place: Rifle... | reverse complement strand
AACGAAGACTGCACGAACAATGCCGGCAACACGGACAAGCATTCGATCGGCGGCGCGTCGTTCATCGACGTCACCAACCCCAAGGTCCACAAGTACCTCGCCGAAGGCGTGGGCGACCGCTCGGATGGGCCCTTCGGTTCCGCGAACACCGACGCCGATGCCCACGAGATCCACAGCGTCTTCGTCTGGGAGGACGAGAACGGCACGACCACGAACGCCGACGACACGGCCTACGCGGTCACCGTGGACAACGAAGAGCAGTGGGACGTCGACATCCTCGACATCACCGACCCGCGCAGCCCGCTGCTCATCGCCGAATACGACCTGAACGCGCTGTTCCCGACGATCATCCAGAGCGACCTCGGTTCAGGCTCGTCGTTCCTGCACGACATGGTCGTGAAGAAGATCGGCGGCAACTACGTGATGCTCCTGTCCTACTGGGACGGGGGCTACGTGGCCATGAACGTCAACGATCCGACGGCGCCCGTCTACATCGCCGACACGGATTTCACCAACCCGGACCCGCTCCTCCTCGAGCGGACGGGCGCTACCCTGCCGCCGGAGGGCAACGGCCACCAGTCCGAGTTCTCGCTGGACAATGACTTCGTCGTCGCCGCAGACGAGGACTTCGGCCCGTTCACGCCGTTCATCTCGATCGGCGGTGGCGCGCAGAAGCCCTTCAGTGCCGGCACCGCAACCGGGCCGAGCCTTGGCGCGGGCGACACGCTGGCTGGTCCCACGAAGTTCGTCGGACAGGCGTGCACGTCCGCTCCGGCGCCCGGCGGGGCCAGCGTCATCGCGGTCATCGAGCGCGGCGGCTGCACGTTCCAGGTGAAGTTCGACAACGTCACGGCTGCCGGCTATGTGGCGGGGATCGTCTTCAACACCAACAACCCGGCGTCGCCCGCGCCCATTTGCGAAGGCCTCGTCAACATGCAGGCGACGGTCACGATCCCGTCCTTCTTCGTGGCCCGATCGGCTGGCTTCGAGATCCTCGGTGTGGCTGGGTACAACCCCGCGAACTGCCCGGTCGGCGCGAATCCCGCGCTACCGGCAGTCGGCACCGCCGGCCTGTCGATCTCCATCACCGTCGCGTTCGACGGATGGGGCTACGTCCACCTGTACAGCTATCCGGCCATGACCGAGCTCGACACATACGCGATCCCCGAGGCACACGACTTCACCAAGGCGACCGGCTTCGGCGACCTGTCGGTCCACGAGGTCGCGATGTCCGAGCAGGTCAATGACATCGCCTACTTCTCGTACTACGCCGGCGGCTTCCGCGTCGCTCGGATCGTCGGCGGCCAGCTGAATGAGGTCGGCCGCTTCATCGACGATGGAGGCGACGGCGGCAACAACTTCTGGGGCGTCCAGGTCTGGCAGCACGCCGGCAAGGAGTACGTCCTTGCCAGCGACCGCGACTATGGCGTCTACATCTTCGAGTACACGGGACCGGGCAGCCCGAACGACTGACGGTCCGTCACTGACGTGACACTCCACGGGGCCGGCGGCGACGCCGGCCCCGTGGAGATTCCCGGACGTCGCAGGGGCACGGGGTAGATGCCCCCTCTTCAGGGCAGTCATGGCCTGGAGCCGCTGGCGGTTCGACCGTCCGGTTCACCAGCCGCGCGGCGCGTCCAGTGCTGCGGCGATCTCCCGGCGCGTGGGCATGCTGGCTTGGGCGCCGGGCAGGCGCGTCGAGAGCGCCGCCCCGGCGACGGCCCAGCGCGTCGCATCTCGCAGCGACGCGCCGCGGGCGAGCTCCGCCGCGAGGATGCCCTTGAAGGCATCGCCCGCGCCGGTGGCGTCCCGGACCTCGACCCGCAGCGCCGGCAGCCGCTCGATGCCGGAATCGTCGGCCACGAGCACGCCGTCCGCGCCGAGCGTCACGAGCACCGGCGCGCGCGTGAGCCAACGCAGGACGATCGCCGCCGCCTCCGGCTCCTCCTCGCCTGACAGCGTCGTGGCCTCCCCGCGGTTGGGCGTCAGGATGGGGTGCAGCTCGGCCAGGCCGGGTGGCAGGGGCCGGGCGGGCGCGGGATCGACGACGGTGGTCAGCCCGTGTTTCGCGGCCCAGCCGGCGGCGGCCAGGACGGCCGCGTCGCCGACCTCGAAGCCGATGAGGCAGACCGCCCCCGGGCCCGGCTCCTCCATCGCCAGCGCCGCTGCCACCTGGTCGCCGGTCAGCGCGGCGTTCGCTCCGGATGCCACGGCGATCTGGTTCTCGCCCGCGGAGTCGACGACGATGAGGGCCACGCCCGTGGCCACGCCGGCCAGGCGCACCACGCCGTCCGTGTGCACGCCTTCCGCCCGCAGCCCCGCCAGCGCCTGGCGGCCGACGTCGTCGTCGCCCACCGCCGCCACGAGCCGCACGCGCGCCCCGACGCGCGCCGCCGCCACGGCCTGGTTGGCGCTCTTACCGCCGTTCTTGCGCTCGAAGACGCCGCCCGTCACGGTCTCACCGGGGCCGGGAAGTCGCGCCACGAGGGCGACGAGGTCGACGTTGACCGAACCGACGACGATGACCTCGCCGGATCCCCGCTGATCCTCCACGGATCCAGAGTAGCGCCGTTGGCGGCGAGGGTCAGTCGGTCGTGGCGGGCTGCGCAGGCGGTACGCCGATGCGATAGACCACGAACGATCCGGACTCGAGGCGGGACATGACGACGACCTCGTCGCCGACCTTCAGGTCGCTGAGCTTGGCCGGCTCGCGGTCCTTCCGAACCCTGGTCTCGTCGGTCGTCTTGAGCGTGACGGTGCGGCCGTCCTTCTCCTTGACGCTGATCGTGCCGCCGCCGATGGCGGAGATCGTGCCGTGGTCTACGGCGAAGGTCACGATGCCCTTGTCGGGCAGATCGACGGTGGCTTCGAGGTGCACCAGGCGCTGCAGGCGATGAAGGAGGCGACCCGCACGATGGCCGAGGCGCTCGGCGGCCGTCGCGTCAGCGTCGCCGGGCAACGGACCGGGGTCGAGGAATGCTCCCAGGCCGATGGCCTCGGGCGCGGCCGGTGCTGTGGCGGTGTCGGTGGCGAGGACGAGGCCGGCGCCGAGGGCGCCGAGGACGACCAGGGCAGACGCCACGAGGGCGAGCCGCCAGCGGGGGATGCGATCCACGGTGAGAACCTCCAGGGATGCGATGTTCGGGCGGACGGTGCCGCCGCTCGTGGGAACCTTCGGCCGGTCCGGTCAACGTGGCGACCCGCGCACGTAAACGCTCGGTAAGGCCTCAGCCGGATAGCTTCAGGGGCTCCCCGTCGCGGACGACGATCGCGGGCTGCGACTCCCCAGGCGGGAACCAGGTCGCGGCCCCTTCGCCGACGCAGCGCCAGTCGCGTTCGGAGCCGACGAGCGCCGTCCGCTCGGCCAGCCCCAGGACGCCGAGGCCGGCCGGGGCTTGCGCGCGGAGGCGGTCGACGGAGGTCTCCGCTCGGAAGTGGGGCACGACGACCAACCCCGGCACGAGCCCGAGGCCGGGCACGCCGCCATCCGGCGTCGGGCACCAGGCCCCGAGCGCCATGGCACCGGCGCCGGCGCCCCATACGGCGGCGCCCCGCGCCCGCGCCGCGAGGATCGCCCGCCAGGCGAGCGTATCGCGCAGGATGGCCGATATCAGGTCCGGATCGCCGCCGGGCAGGACCACCAGGTCGGCACTCGCGATGAGCCCGGCGACCGCCCCCTCCTCCGCCGAGAGCCGGTCGACGACGCCGGCCACGTCCACGCGAATGAGGATGTCGTCCTCGGCGGCCACCTCGCGCAGGAAGCGGCCGACGCTCGCCGCCACGAGGTCGGGCCGGCCGCGCGCCGCGGCCGTGGGCAGGATCACGACCCGCCGCGCCGCCGGGTCGCCGGCCGTGCCCGGCAGGCACGCCCGCGACCGTTCGAGGGCCGGGACGGCGGCCAGCTCGAGGAGCGTCCGTGCGACGCGTTCGTCGCCGGGCATCGCCTCCCCGCCACCGTGCAGCGCGATGGGCGCCTCGACCATGGCCGCATCCTAGACCGCCCGGGCACTGCGGGCAGGCGATGTCGTAGACTCTCCGACGGTCCGCCGGGAGCCTGATCCGCTCCGCGGAGTCCACCGACCCGGCGCGCACAGCCCGGGCTCCTGCCGTCAACCAGCCGCCGTGGGGTCCCCGTGTACCGACTCACCGAGCTTGCCGTCCGACGCGCCTCCGTCACCTTCCTCCTGGCCGCCGCGGTGTTCGTGGCCGGCATCCTGTCGTGGGGCAGCCTGAAGTCGGAGCTTCTGCCCGACATCGACTTCCCCATCGTGACCGTCATCACGCCCTATTCCGGCGCGGGCACCACCGACGTGGCCGAGCAGGTGACGAAGCCGGTGGAGCGAACGCTCAGCGGGGTCGCGCGCGTGACCTCGCTGCGCTCGACGTCGGCAGCGGGCCTCTCCATCGTCGTGGCCGATTTCAGCTACGGCACGGACATCAAGGCCGCCGTCGCCGACATCGAAGCCAGCCTGCGCTCGGCCGGCCTGCCCTTCGGGGTCTCGCCGCTGGTCACGACGCTGAACATCAATGCCTTCCCCATCCTCTCCTTCACCGTCCAGGGCAGCGGCTCGACCGAGGTCGGGGCGCTCGTGCGCGACCAGGTCGTGCCCGAGCTGGCCGGCATCCCCGGCGTGGCCAGCGTCGACGCCACGGGCGGCGACCTGGAGCGCGTCGAGGTGATGCTCGATCCGCTCAAGCTCGCCGCTTCGGGGATCAGCGTCCAGCAGGTGAGCGGCGTCCTGCAGGCCAACGACCTGACCTCCCCATCGGGGACGATCGTCAACGGCGAGGCGACCCTGCCGGTGACGACCAGCCATCGCTTCCGGACCATCGACGAGATCCGCGACCTCATCGTCGGCTTCGAGCAGGTGCCGCCTCAGGCGGAGTCGGGCGCACAGCCGGCGCCGAAGCCGATCGCCATCGGCGACCTGGGAACGGTCGAGTTCGCGCGCGACCCTGCGGCAGGCACGTCGCGCACCGACGGCACGCCGTCCGTGGCGCTCTCCGTGGTCAAGTCCAGCGACGCCAACACGGTCGACGTGACGAAAGCGGTCGAGGCACGCATGGCCGACCTGAAGGACCGACTGGACCTGACGGTCGTCTACGCCTTCCGCAGCGCCGACTTCATCGAGCAGTCGATCGAGGGCCTGGTCCGCGAGGGCGGCCTGGGCGCCGCGTTCGCCGTCTTCATCATCTTCATGTTCCTGCTCAACGTGCGCAGCACGCTGGTGGCCGCGATGAGCATCCCCCTCAGCGTCATGGCCGCGCTGCTGCTCATGCTCGTCGGCGGCGTCAGCCTGAACATCATGACCCTGGGCGGCCTGGCCGTGGCCGTCGGCCGGGTCGTCGACGATGCCATCGTCGTCCTGGAGAACATCTTCCGGCACCACCGCGCCAACCGCGAGCCGATCCGCCAGGCGGTCATCGAGGGGACCCGAGAGGTCGCGGTGGCCATCACCAGCTCGACCATCACGACGGTCGCGGTCTTCCTGCCCATCGGTTTCGTGGGCGGTCTCGTGACGCAGTTCTTCCTGCCCTTCAGCCTGACCGTCACCTTCGCGCTGCTGGCCTCGCTCGCGGTGGCCCTCACGGTCGTGCCCGTGCTGGCCTACTTCCTCGTGCCGCGCGTCAAGCACGCGCCGGGTGCCGGCGAGGTGGGTGCCAAGGACACCTGGGTGCAGCGCATCTACACCCCGCTCCTGCGGCTCGCCCTGCGCTTCCGCGGGCTGACCCTGGCCGTCGCGGCCGGCCTGTTCGCCGTCTCCATGGCCCTCGTGCCGCTCATCCCGACCGCCTTCCTCAACGTCGGCTCGGACAAGATCCTGGCCGTCATCGTCGCGCCCCCTGCCGGCACGACCGCCACGGCCACGCTGGCGCGCGCGATCGAGGCGGAGAAGCTCATCGACGCCGACCCGACCGTGATCACGTACCACACCTCGGTCGCGGGTGAGGGCGACACCGGCTTCGCCACGGTGCAGTCTTCATTCTTCGGGCGCAGCGCCAGCTCGGCCACGATCCTCGTCACGCTGGCCGACACGGTGGACCTCGACGAGGCCACCCGCGACCTCCTGGCGAGGCTCGCGCCGATCGACCGCGACGGTTACAGCGTCAGCGTCGGCCAGATCACGAGCGGCGGCGGCCGGCTTCAGGTCGTCGTCGCGAGCGACGACGCAGCGGCTCTGGACGCGGCGACCAACGCCATCACCGCCGCCGTCAAGGGCATCCCCGATGTCGTCAACGTCAGCAACGACCTGGCCGAGGAAACGCCCGAGCTCCAGCTCCGCGTGGATCCGAACAAGGCCATCGCGCTGGGCCTCACGACCGACCAGGTCTCGCGCCTCGTCCGCGGCGTCCTGGCCGGGCAGACGGCGATCCGGGCCGTCCTGGACGGCCGGCCGGGGACGACGCCGGTCTTCGTCCGCGTCGATCCGGCGGCGATCACCGACCCGGCGGCCATCCTGCCGCTGCTGCGGGGCACGGCGACCATCGAGGAGGTCCAGGCCCAGGCGACGATCACGCGTGTGGACCAGCGGCCGTCGGCCACGGTAAGCGGCGACGTCCTGGCCAAGGACACCGGGGGGACCTCGGTGGCCGTCCAGAAGGCGATCGACGCACTCGGCCTGCCAAGCAGCGTGACCGTGGAGCTGACCGGCATCACGCAGCAGCAGACGGAGGGCTTCAGCAGCCTCCTCTTCGCCATGCTGATCTCGATCGGCGTCGTCTACATCGTCATGGTCGTCGTCTTCGGCAGCCTGCTCGACCCGTTCATCATCCTCTTCAGCCTGCCCCTGGCCACGATCGGCGCCTTCGCGGGCCTGCTCCTGACCGGCCGCGCCATGGGCATCAGCGCCCTCATCGGCATGCTCATGCTGATCGGGATCCTGGTCACCAACGCCATCGTCTTCGTCGACCTCGTCGAGCAGCTGCGGCGCAAGGGCTACTCGATCGAGCACGCCCTGGTCCACGCCGGCCGGACCCGTGTGCGACCCATCCTCATGACGGCCCTGGCCACCATCCTCGCCCTCATCCCCCTCGCCCTCGGGCTCAACCAGGGCAGCATCATCGCGGCCGAGCTGGGCACCGTCGTCATCGGCGGTCTCTTCACCTCGACGCTGCTGACGCTCGTGGTCGTGCCCGTCGTCTACTCGCTCGTCCACGGCGGCCGAGCCCGCGTGGCCCGGGCGATCGGCCGCGAGTCGCACGAGGAGCCACACCGGGAAGCGCCCACGGCGTGAACCCCGGGGAGCGGCCATCGGTCCTGCTCGTCCCCGGTTTCCTCGGCTCGCCACCCATGTACGGCCGCATGGCCGACCGCCTCCTCGCTCGCGGCGCGGCCAGCGTGGCCGTGGCGCCGGTCTGGACACCCGACTGGTTGCTCGCGGCTGTGGTCGGCTTCGGGCCGCTCATGCGCCGCACCGGCCGGGCGGTCGCCCAGGCCTACCGGCGCGGCGGCGCGCGACCACTGCTCGTCGTGGGCCACTCCGCGGGCGGGCTGCTGGCCCGCCTGGCGATGTCGCCGGAGCCGTACCAGGGCCACCGGGCGGGGGTGGCCGAGGCGTACGGGGCGCTCGTCACGCTGGGCACGCCGCACCGCATGGACGACGCGGCCGGGCGGCCGTTCGGCGCCGGCTTTGACGCCAGCCGCTACCTCGATGCGATCATCCCCGGCGCCTGGTTCGCTCCGCGGACTGCGTACCTCACCGTCGGCTCGCGGTTCATCGCGGGTGGCCTGCCGAACGACCCCGATCTGCGGCGTCGGATCGCGGGGCGCGTCTACGCGTTGCTCGGCGGCGAGGCGGCGCGGGCCGACTGGGGCGACGGCCTCATCCTGGAGGCATCGACCCACCTCGACGGTGCGCGCAACGTGATCCTCGAGGGGATCGTCCATCCGCCCGGACTGCCCGTGCCGTGGTACGGCTCGGACGAGGGGCTCGACGGGTGGTGGGACCTTGCCGTGGAGGCCTGGCGGGACGGACTGCGAGCTCGCGGCGTGCGTTGACCGCACCGCCACAGTGCCGGCCTGATACCCTCGCGGCGGGGCTCGGGCGTCCTCACCGGGCCCGCTCCAGCGGAGGGGTTCGATGGTCCAGCTGTTGATGTTCCTGCACGTGGGCGCGGCGATCGTCGCCTTTGGCCCCACGTTCGCCTTCCCCATCCTCGGGGCCATGGGCGGCAAGGAGCCGATGTTCGCGAACTTCGCGACGCGGGCCTCGGAGGCCATCGAGAAGAAGCTCGTCCTGCCCTTCGCGCTCTCGATGCCCGTCAGCGGCATCGGCCTGATCTGGTTCGCCGACGTCGACCTGCTGTCCACGAGATCGGCCTGGCTCAGCGTCGGCATCGTCGTCTACACGGCCGCGATCCTCTTCGTCCTCCGCGTCCAGGTGCCGGCCGTCGAGAAGGTCGTCGAGTTGACCTCCCGGCCGCCGGACCCGGGCGCCGGCGGCCCGCCGGCCGAGCTGCTGGCGACCATCAGGGAGGTCCAGCAGGGTGGCATGCTCCTGACGGTCGCGATCGTCGTTCTCGTCTTCCTGATGGTCTTCAAGCCGGGCTTCTGACACGTCCGTCGGCGGCAGGGCTCGGCTCTGGTGCTCATACGAACGCGGACGGAACCGTAGAGGCGCCCATGGGGCCGCGATCGCTCATCCGCGCGGCCCCTGAGCGCAGGAGGGGCGTCGGGGCCGATGGCGGCGGCGACGGGCTTCTTGCGTTCCTGCCGCGTGCGGATGAGGACGAGATCGTCAAGACGGGCGGGGAGACCCCCATTTCGAGAGACCCCCATTGCAGGATCGGGCCGTCTCGGGTAGACTCCGGAGTCGCGGGGTGGAGCAGCGGCAGCTCGTCGGGCTCATAACCCGAAGGTCGGCGGTTCGAATCCGTCCCCCGCAACCAACACCGATTACTGACCAGACGACCCTTGTGCCCGCCCACAAGGGTCGTTTCCTTTGCGGGTCTCAGCCTTCGTCGGAGACGCGGAACGAGCGCGCGGCGAGCGCCGCCAGCGCCAACGCCCAGACGGCGAGGGCCATCGCTGCGAGCGGGACGACCTCTCCGCCCGGTACCAGCGTGCCCCGCAGCAGGTCGGCCAGCAGCGCCGGCGGCAGGATGGAGGCCGGGACGGCGACGAGCGCGGGCAGCCGCTCGAGCGGGACCACGACACCGCCCACGAGGAGGCAGGCCAGGTAGAGGCCGTTGGCGAGCGCGAGCACCGTCTCGGCACGCAGACTGCCCGCGAGCAGGAGCCCCAGCCCGGCGAAGGCGAGGGTGCCGAGGATCAGCCACGGCGCTGCGGCCAGCAATGCGGCCGGGACACCGCCCTGCGGATCCCAGCCCAGGAACCAGCCCGCGATCGTCACGAGCAGCAGCTGGAGGGCGACCGTGGCCAGCACGCTCGTGGCCTTGGCGGCCACGAGCGCCCAGAGTGGGAGCGGCGACCCGGCGAGGCGCTTGAGGACACCGGAGCTGCGCTCGAAGGCCGTGGCGATGCCCAGCGACACGAGCCCGGTGGAGATGACCGCCAGGGCCAGGATGCCCGGCACGAGCTCGTCGATGCGGCGGATCGACTCACCTGCCGGGGCGGGCAGCAGCGGCACCTGGGCGAGGAAGACGAGCAGCGCGACTGGCACGATGAGGGTCACCAGGAGGTTCTCGCCACGGCGTGTCGTGAGCAGCAGCTCCATGCGGGCTTGCGCGAGGTAGGCGTTCCAGGCCAGGCGGGGCGTCACGTCGCGGCTTCCTCGCCGGTGAGGCGCAGGAAGACCTCCTCGAGGCTTTCGCGTTCGACCTCGAGGGCCAGCGGCTCGAGGCGCTTGGCCCAGAGCCACGCGCTGAGCTCGACCAGCAGCTCTCCGGGCGAGCCGGTGGCGAGGCTGTAGACGCCGTCGCGCAGGCGCCGCACGCCCCCGACGTGTACCAGCCGGCCGAGCGCGGCCGCGTCGGTCTCCGAGAGCGGCCCGATCAGCTCGAGACGGACCGAGCGGTGCGTCGCGCCTTCCCGCCCGGCCGGCGGGGCGCGCAGCTCGGCAGGGGTGCCCAGGCCGACCAGCCGGCCGGCGTCGATGATGGCCACCCGGTCGGCCAGCGCCTCGGCCTCCTCGAGCAGGTGGGTGGTGAGCAGGATCGTCGCCCCCTCGCTGCGCAGCGCGCGCAGGAGCTCCCAGGTCGAGCGGCGCGCGGTGACGTCCATGGCCGCCGTCGGCTCGTCGAGGATGGCCAGCTCCGGCCGGCCCACGATGGCCAGGGCGAGCGCCAGTCGCTGGCGCTCGCCGCCGGAAAGGGTGCGGTAGCGGTCGTTCGCGCGCGGCGCCAGCCCCACCTGCTCGACGAGCATGCCCGGCTGGAGCGCCGACGCGTAGAAGGCGGCGAAGAGGCGGACCGCCTCGAGGACGCGGATCTGGCTGTACAGCTCGGCGCGTTGGAGCATGACGCCGACCCGCGCGCGCAGCCGGCTCGCGTCGCGCCGTGGGTCGAGGCCGAGCACGCGCACCACGCCGCCGTCGGGCGTTCGGTAGCCCTCGACGATCTCCACGGTCGTCGTCTTGCCGGCGCCGTTGGGACCCAACAGGGCGATGATCTCGCCCTGCCGCACGGTCAGGTCGAGCCCGTCCACCACGGCACGACCGCCGTAGCGCTTGACGAGGCCGGCGATCTCGACCGCGGGGGCCGGGGCATCGACGCTCACGGCGAGGGGCTCGCGGGTGGCAGGATCTTCGCCAGCAGCCCCTCGAGGCTGCCGGAGGGTGGGGGCCCGAACGAGATGGCGCGCACGATGCCCGACCCGTCGAGGAAGAAGCTCGTGGGCACGGCGCGCACCGACCAGGTCGTCGCGGTCGCCCCGCCGGGGTCCATGACGGCCGGCCAGGGCGCCTCGTAGTCGGTCATGAAGGCGCTGGCGTTCGCGGAGCTGTCCCGGTAGACGACACCGATCACCGCCAGGCCGTCGGCGGCGTGGGCCTCGAGCGCGCCCTTGAGGAGCGGGAACTCGGTCCGGCAGGGGATGCACCACGAGGCCCAGAAGTAGACCACCAGCGGCCGCCCCCGGAAGTCCGCGAGCCGTACCGGGAGCCCGTCGAGGTCGAGCAGGTCGAGGTCCGGCGCCGGCTTGCCCTGCAGCGGATGGCCGCCGATCACGATGACGTCGTCGCCGCTCCCGCCGAGGTTCGCCGTGGCGAAGAGGAGGGCCGCCGGCAGCGCGAGGCCGAGGAGCGCCAGGGCCAGCAGGCGGCGCGGGGTCAGCGAGGGCGGCGTCGCGGTCTCACTGGGAGGTCAGGGTGCCGGTCATCGTCTGCGGGTGGACGTCGCAGACGAAGTGGTAGGTGCCCTTGGGTATCGGCGGGACCTGGTAGGTGGCCTTCGCGGGCCCGGTGATGCGCTCGCCCTCGAACAGCGCCGTCGCAAGGTCGCTGGAGGTGTAGATGGCGACGTTGTGCTGGACGCCGGCATCGGGGTTGTCGAACTCCACCGTGAGGGGCGTGTCCGCCGGCACGGTGAGCGACTGCGTGTCGAAGCCGAGCACGCTGACTGCGGTGATCTTCAGGTTCGCGCTGAGGCTGGCGGCGGGCGCGAGCGTCGGGACCGGGTTGACCCAGGCGATGTAGTTCGGGGCGAAGAAGAGCCCCAGGCTCACGGCCGCGATGAGGGCATATAGCGAGACGAGCCGGCCCGAGATCGCGCTCCGCGCCTCGTAGTGCGGCGGCGCACGGCCTTCCTCGGCGCCGCGCCACTCGCGTCCCGCATCCCGGTACCAGCCGGCGATGGCGACGACGGCCATGGCCAGGCCGCCCAGCACGAACCAGAAGCTGAACACGATGCCGAACATGAAGACCGCCAGGGCGATGGGCGCGAGGAAGGGCCAGGGGCTGGGGCCGGGCAGGTGGACGCCGGGCGGCGGCGTGGGCTCGGGCCCCGGTTCCAGGGCTGGAGCCGCGGACCACGTCGGATCCTCGGCCCGCCGCCACTCGCGTCGCGCGTCGAGGTACCAGCCCACGATGCCGACCACGACGACGGCCAGGCCGAGGCCCAGCAGCGGCAGGTTTACCAGGCCCCCGACGTCAGGGGCCGGTCCCGTGACGATCTGCCCGGTGTCGGGGTCGATGACCGGGTTCGGCGCGCGATCGGGGTGCAGGACGAGCGAGGCGAAGAGCACGACCGCCCCGACGGGGATGACGAACGGCCACTTCGAGGGCCCAGGCAGGTGCGTGCCAGGGGGCGGGGCACCCTCCCGGACGCGACCGATGAGGCGCGGCCGGTTGACCTCGCGGCTGCGCCACCAAGCGGCGAGCACGAGCAGGAGGATGAGCCCGACGAGGCCCATCAGCAGCGCCGGGATCCACGTGATGACGTCGTTCCAGTCGGGCAGGATGACCTGGGCGAGCCAGTCGAGGAAGCCCTGGAGGAGCGACTGCAGCGTCTCGATCATCGGTCCCGGTCGTTAGGGCCGGAGGCTCACAGCTCGCGCGAGCCGCGCAGGATGATGAGGAAGGCGAAGGTCATGGCGATGCCGAGGATGATGAGCATCGTCGCCCCGGCGGGATCGAAGCCGCTCGTCCCGGTGTTCAGCAGGAGATAGACGATCCCCACCACGCCGAAGATCGCGCCGAGGAACCAGGCGGCGTAACCCTTGGTGAGCATCGCTCGCCTCCTACCTCAGGATGTAGAGCGTCAGGAACAGGAAGATCCAGACGACGTCCACGAAGTGCCAGTAGGCGCTGACCGCCTCGACCGCGACGTGGTTGCGGGCCGAGAACTGGCCGGTCATGCCGCGCGACAGGATGATGCCGATGCCGATCACGCCGCCCAGCACGTGGGCGCCGTGGAAGCCGGTCATGGTGAAGAAGAGCGAGCCGAAGATGCTGCCGTTGAGGCTGATCCCCTCGTCGGCCAGGAGCACGTAGTCGGTGGCCTGTAAGGCGAGGAAAGTGAGGCCCATGAGCATGGTCAGCGCGAAGGCGCGATTGAGACCGCGGCGGTCGCCCTTGCGGATGCGCCAGAGACCCCATTGGATGACGCCCGAGCTCGAGACGAGGATCAGGGTGGCGATGATCACCAGGGGGTTGATGGCGAACTCGACGCCCTCGGGCAGGGCCGGCCAGTGGCTGCCGTATTTCGCACGCACCGAGAAGTACGCCGCGAAGAGACCGGCGAAGAACATGATCTCGCTGGCGATGAACAGCAGCATGCCCAGCAGCGCGGTGTTGATACCGCCGTCGCCATGACCGTGCGCCAGCTCCACGGGGTGGTCGGTGGGGAGCACGTCGGTCGTCGCGGTCATCGCTGCGACCCCTCGCCGGACGGGAGCGCCGGGGCGTGGCCGGCGCCGCCATGCTTGAGGTCGAAGAGGGGGCGCTCGGAGCGGATCTCGGGCAGGCGATCGAAGTTGTACGAGGGCGGCGGGCTCGTGGTCGCCCACTCCAGGGTGTTCGCGTCCCAGGGGTCGTCACCCGCGGTGCGCGGCCCGCGCAGCGCGACGAACATGTTCCAGAGCAGGACGAGGGTGCCGAAGCCGATGAGGTAGGAGCCGATGGTCGCCAGCAGGTTGAGGTCCTGCCAGCCGACGTTGGGGGCGTAGTCCTGGATGCGTCGGGGCATGCCGCTGATGCCCAGCAGGTGCATCGGGAAGAAGGTCAGGTGCGCGCCCACGAACATGATCACGAACTGCACCTTGCCCAGGCGCTCGTCGAGGAAGCGGCCGGTCATCTTGGGGAACCAGTAGTAGGTCGCGGCCATGATGCCGAAGGCGGAACCGCCGAAGAGGACGTAGTGCAGGTGGGAGACGATCCAGTACGTGTCCTGGAGGGCGAAGTCGATGGGCGTCGAGGCGCTGAAGGCGCCGTCCAGGCCGCCGATGAGGAAGGACGCGAGGAAGCCCACGGCGAAGAGCATCGCCGTCGTGAAGCGCAACTTGCCCCGCCACATCGTGGCGATCCAGTTGAACATCTTCACGCCGGTCGGTACCGAGATGAGGAACGTCGTGATCGAGAAGAAGGGCAGGAAAACGGCGCCGGTGGTGAACATGTGGTGGGCCCACACGCCGAAGCCGAGGACGCCGATCGACACCGTGGCCAGCACGAAGGCCTTGTAGCCGAAGAGCGGCTTGCGGCTGAAGACGGGCAGGACTTCGCTGATGATCCCGAAGGCCGGCAGGATCAGGATGTAGACCTCGGGGTGGCCGAAGAACCAGAACACGTGCTGCCAGAGGACGGTGTCGCCGCCGGCCGCGGGGTCGAAGAAGGCCCCGCCGTAGTTGCGGTCGATGAAGAGCATGACCAGGCCGCTCGCGAGCACCGGCACCGCGAATATGAGCAGGACGCTCGTCACGAGCACGGTCCACACGAAGATCGGCAGGCGCAGCATGGTCAGGCCGGGCGCGCGCAGCTTGAAGATCGTGGCCAGGATGTTGATCGCACCGAGGATCGAGCTGACGCCGTTGAGCAGCAGGCCGGCCAGCCAGAAGTCCTGGCCGATGCCCGCGTACTTCGCTTCCGAGAGCGGCGTGTACGAGGTCCAGCCGCCCGCGGCCGCCCCGCCCAGCCCGAAGCTGCTGAAGAGCAGCAGCGCCGAGACGGGGATGATCCAGAAGGAGAGCGCGTTGATGCGCGGGAAGGCCATGTCCGCCGCGCCGATCTGGAGCGGCACGATGTAGTTGGCGAAGCCGGCCAGCATGGGCATGACGAAGAAGAAGACCATCGTCGTGCCGTGCATCGTGAAGGCCTGGTTGAAGATGTCCGGGTTCAGGAACTGCGTCCCGGGGGCCGCCAGCTCGGTCCGGATGGCCAGCGCCATCAGCCCGCCGATGAGGAAGAAGATGTAGGCGCTGGTGATGTACATGATCCCGATCTTCTTGTGATCGGTGGTCGTCAGCCACTCGTACACGCGGGATCGGGGATAGGCGCCGGCGCGAGGGGAGAGGGCGGTCGTGGCCATCGCTCCTCCTACTGGACCGCGAGGGTGCCGGTCATGTTCGGATGGATCGTGCAGATGTAGGTGTACGCACCCGCCTTGAGCGGCGGGACCTGGTAGGTGACCGTCGCGCCCGGCTGGGCGAACGGCAGGCCGATCGCGTCGCTGCCATCGGGGTTCGCCTTCAGCACGGTCACGTTGTGCTGGACCGTGAGGTCCCTGTTCTCGAAGACGATCGCCAACGGCGTGTCGGCCGGGGCGCTGACCTCGGTCTGGTCGAAAGCGGCCGCGGTGGTGGCGCTGATGTGGACTTCGTAGGCACCGGCCTGGGTGGGCGCCGGGGTGGCCTTGGCCCCCTCCACCTGCGCGGCGTACCACGCGTCGTAGGCGCCGCGATCCTCCGCCGTCAGGCTCAGGAACATCTCGCCGTGGCCGAGGCCGCACAGCTCGGCGCACTGGCCGGCGTACGTGCCCGGCTGCTCGACGACGACCTCGAAGCTGTTCACGCGCCCGGGGATGACGTCCTTCTTGTACAGGAAGCGCGGCACGTAGAAGGCGTGGATGACGTCGGCCGCGTGCAGGCGGAAGCGCACCGTCTGGCCGGTCGGCACGTGCAGGTCGGGGCCCTGCTTGCCCGCGCCGGTGAGAGCGAAGTCGCAGTCCTGGCCGGGCTGCACGTTGGTCGCACTCTCGTATGAGTCCGGGCAGCCGTAGCCGATGGTCCACTGCCACTGGAAGCCGACGACGTCGACCACGACGTCCGGAGCGGCGCTCTTGGCCTCGATCTTGCCCTGGGCCTGCATCGACAGGAGGAACAGGGCGATCACGATCAGGGCCGGGATGACGGTCCATGCCGCCTCGGCGATGAGGTTGCCGTGCGTCTGGACCGGCAGCCGGTCGTCACGGCGGCGGTAGCGCAGGACGGCCCAGACGATGAGCCCCTCGACGAGGATGAAGATCGCCGTCGCGATGGCGAAGACGAAGGTGTACAGGTCCTGGGTCAGGGTGCCCTGCTGCGTCACCGCCGCGGGCGGGAAGATGCCGGGACTGTCCGTCTGGCAGGCACCGGCCACCAGGGCCACGAGCGCGGCGACGGCGAAGACCTTCAGCGACCGCCGGGCGCGGTGAGGGACGCGAATCACGCGCGGCTATCTCCCCTAGGACGAGGGGCGTAGTCGCCCCGGGCGGAGGTGGGCATGCAGGCGCCTATCATACGGGCTGATGCCTGTCCACGTCGGCCGCTTCGCAACGTCCGCAGCAGCAGCGACCCTGGCCGCCACCCTGCTGGGCGTGTCGCCCGGGGCAGTCTGGGCCCACGGCGCGGGCGCCGACCAGCTCACGACCCTCTCGGCCCTGACCAGCTGGACGCTCGAGCCCCTGGCGTTCCTGGGGATCCTGGCCGCGGCGGCGGTCTACCTCGCCGCGGTGCGTCGGGTGGATCGCGTGCACCGCCTGAACCCCGTGCCGCGCCGGCGCACGGCGGCCTGGCTGGCCGGGCTGCTGGTGGTCGCGGTGGCGCTCTTCTCCTTCCTCGACGTCTACGCCGGGCAGCTCTTCAGCGTGCACATGGTCCAGCACATCCTCTTGACGATGGTGGCGGCCCCGCTGCTCGTGCTCGGGGCGCCGGTCACGCTCCTGCTGCGCGCCCTGCCGCGCGGCTGGCGCACGCGCCGGGCGATGCCGATCCTCGAGTCCGCGCCGCTGCGCCTGCTGGCGCACCCGGTGGTGGGCTGGGCGTTCTTCGCCGGCGTCATGTGGGCCGCCCACTTCAGCCCCCTCTTCGACGCCGCCCTCGAGGACGACGGCATGCACGCCCTCGAGCACGCGCTCTTCCTGTCGGCTGCGGTCATGTTCTGGTGGCCGGTCGTCGGGGCCGACCCGAGCCCGCACCGGATGGGGTACGGCACGCGCTTCGGGTACGTGCTGCTGAGCATGCCCCAGAACTCGTTCCTCGGCCTGGCCATCTTCTCCGCGCCGGCCGTCCTGTTCGCCCACTACGCGACCCTGACGCGCGCCTGGGGCCCCACGCCGCTGGAGGACCAGCAGATCGCCGGCGGCATCATGTGGGCGGCGGGCGACATGCTGTTCCTCGTGCCGCTGCTCTTCCTGACCGCGGCCTGGCTCCGCGCCGAGGAGGAGAAGGGCCGCCTCCACGACGAACGGCTGGACCGCGAACGTCCGGTGCGCCCCCCGTCTACGGCGCGATCGGTACCAGCACGTCCACGACGATGAGCGCGAAGAGGGCCGCGAGGTAGGTCGTCGAGAACCTGTAGAGGCGCACGGCGCGGGCGTCGGTGCCCTCGCGCCACATGCGCAGCGCCTGCACCAGGAACGCCCCGCCCAGGACGACGGCGCCGGCGAGATACAGGAGGCCCATGGGTGCGACGGCGAAAAGCGCCAGGGACAGGGCGACCATGAGGAACGAGTAGAGGGCGATCTGCTTGGTCGTCTCCGCTACGCCGCGCACCACGGGGAGCATCGGCACGCCCGCCGCGCCGTAGTCGCCGGCCAGGCGCAGTGAGAGCGCCCAGAAGTGCGGCGGCGTCCAGTAGAAGACGATGCCGACCAGGACGATCGCCGGAAGCGGGATCGTGCCGGTCACGGCGGCCCAGCCGATGAGCGGCGGCAGCGCCCCGGCCAGCCCGCCGATGACGATGTTCTGGGGTGTGCTGCGCTTCATGAGCAGCGTGTAGACGACGACGTAGAAGGCCATCGCCAGCAGGGTCAGGAAGGCGGCCAGGAGGTTGACCAGGAAGGCCAGCTCGGCGAAGGCGAGAACGCCGAGGGCAAGGCCGAAGACCAGCGCATCCTCGGGCTCGATGGCATGCGCCGGCAGGGGCCGCCGTCTCGTCCGCGCCATGATCAGGTCGATGTCCCGGTCGAGGACCTGGTTGATCGCGTTCGCTGCGCCGGCCGCCAGCGTCCCCCCGAGGAGCGTCCAGAAGACGAGCGCGAGGGGCGGGATGCCGCGTGCGGCGAGGACCATCGCGGGCACGGTGGTGATCAGCAACAGCTCGATGATGCGCGGCTTCGTGAGCGCCACGTAGGCGCGCAACTTCTGGGCGCGCGAGACCGGCGCGGCCCCATGGCCGGCCTCGGAGGCACCGCTCCCGGACGCGCCGGGCCCCATCCGCGGGACGGCGGCCACGATCCGTGCCTCGCAGTACGCGTAGGCCGCGGCCGCCACCAGCAGCGCCCAGATGGCGGCGCCGAGCGCGAGGTGCAGGGCCACCGACCACGCCGCCAGCGTGGTGAGGATCTGCGCCGCGCCGACCACGACCTGCACGGCGAAGAGCGCGGCGGCGGTGCCGGTCAGGGCGAGCAGGGTCGGTCGCGCGCCCAGCGGGCCCCACGCGCCGCTCCCCCAGCGCCGCCAGGCGATCCAGCCGGTGAGCAGCATGACGACGCCCACCACGGCGGCCACGATGCGATGCAGGAAGTGCGACATCTGGAGGGCGGCGATGGCCGGGTCGGCGGCGAATGCCGGCAGCAGCGCGCCGCCGGGGAAGAGGGGCCAGGCGTCGCCGAAGACGAGGGCGGCCCGGGTCGCCGTGACCTGTGAGCCGAAGAGGAGCAACCCGTAGACGGCGAGCGCCGCGAAGGTGGCCAGCAGCGTGAAGCGTTGCGTCGCGCCCCGGGCAGGCAGCGTCGTCGGGTAGCGCACGCGGACCGCGATGTAGACGAGCGAGGCGAGCACCACCATGGCCATCGCCAGGTGCGCCGTGACCGACTCGCCCGAGTTGCCCGTCTCCACCGTGATCTTGCCGAGGTAGGCCTGGAAGCCGGTGAAGACGAGGGCCAGGACGGCCGGGACGACGACCGAGCGACGGCGGTAGCGCATCCCGGCGACGACGACCACGGCGAGGACGAGCAGACCGACGACCGCCGCCCCGGTCCGGTGGATCCACTCGATCCAGGCCTGAGGGTCGTCGAGCGGTGGCAGCACGCCGCCGTAGCAGAGCGGCCAGTCGGGACAGCCGAGGCCGGAGTTCGTGACCCTTACCGCGGCGCCCCATACGACCAGCAGGTAGGTGGCCGCGGCCGTCAGGAGGGTGAGCTTCTGGAAGCGGGTCATGGGCCGGGGGATTCTACCGCCGCGAAGGCGCGATGCACCCGCACCAGCTATCGTCCGGCTCGATGCGCACGCCTTCCGCCCTCGGCCTCCTCGCCGCCGCGATCGTCCTTGCCGCGTGCGGCACGACCGCCCCTCCAGCCCCGACCCAGGGCCCCCCGGCGAGCGGCTACTCCGGCTGGCCGATCGGCCCCGACCCGAACGCCTCGATGGTGCCGCTCATCGTCAGCTCGGAGCTGGTGTCGGGTCCCAACCGCTTCCTGTTCTCGCTGACCGATGCGAAGAACGCGCTCATCGCCGCCCCCGACCTGGCCACGACGGTCCGTTTCTATGACCTCGCCGCGGATCCGGCCACGCCCGTGACGGAGACCGACGGCGTCTTCATCTGGACCGTGCCCGACGAGATCGGCCTCTACCACGCAGCGGTCACCTTCACCCGCGCGGGACCCTGGGGCGTCGAGGTCGTGGCCGCGAAGGCCGGCGGGCCCGACCTGGCCGCGCGAGTGGTCTTCGACGTTCGCGACACGGGCACGACGCCCGCGCTGGGATCGAAGGCGCCCTCTTCCGATACGCTCACCGCGGGCACGCCCGAGGAGATCGCGGCCATCTCCACCGACGACGATCCGGACCCGGACTTCTACCGCGTCTCGGTGGCGGATGCCCTGGCCGCCGGCCGGCCCTTCGTTCTCGTCTTCGCCACGCCGCTCTTCTGTTCGAGCCGCACCTGCGGCCCCACGCTCGATAACGTCAAGGGCATCGCCGCGCCCTACAAGGACCGCATCGACTTCATCCACGTGGAGCCATACAAGCTGGAGCAGGTGAGCGGCGGGCTCCAGCTTTACGTCGACGCCAGCGGCGGCTTCCAGGTCGTGCCCGCCGTCGCCGAGTGGGGCCTGCCCACCGAGCCGTGGGTCTTCGTCGTCGCCGCCGACGGCACCCTGGCCGCGAAGTTCGAGGGCGCCGTGGGCGCCGACGAGCTGCGCGAGGTGCTGAACGCGCTCGTCGACGGCTGAGCCGACGGCGCCGGCTCAGGTGGCCTTCGTCCCGCTGGAGCCCGGGGCCTCGACCGCGAGGCCGGCGGCGCAGCCGGGGCAGGTCGCGGCTCCCGCCTCGTACGTGGGGAGGTCGAGCGACCAGAGTGCCTCGACCGGGTAGCTGTGGCCGGTCACCGGCGACGTGACGTGCGTCGCGCCGCCGGAGCGGTCCACGATCACGGCGGCGAGAACCAGCTCGGCGCCTGCCGCCTCGATCGGCGACAGCATCGCCACCAGCGAGCCGCCGGTGGTGAGGATGTCGTCCACGAGGAGCACGCGCGAACCGGGGTCGACCCGGAAGCCGCGCCGGAACTCGCGCCGGGCGGCCCCGGAGGCGTCCTTCACCTCCTCGGCGAAGATGCCGCGCAGACCGAGCTGGCGGGCCGTCTCGAAGGCGAGGATGACGCCGCCGGTGGTCGGACCCACCACGAGATCGACCAGCGGGCGCCCGTCCGGACCACGCACCCGGTCGGCGAAGGCCGCACACAGCTCGCTCACCGCGCGGGGGAACTGGAGCACCTGGAACTTCTCCACGTAGCGGTCGCCGTGGCGGCCGCTCTTGAGCGCGAAGTGGCCGGCCCGGAGCGCCCCGGACTCCAGGAAGAGCGCCTCGACGCGCGCCGCGGACAAGCTCATGGCCGGTACTCCACGCCCTTGACGCTGGGCCGGTCCCTGCCCTTCGGCAGCGCCACGCCCACCAGCTCACGGAACGAGGCCAGCCCGTGCTCCGCACAGTACGCGGCGAGCTCATCGATGAGGCGCTCGGGCAGGAGCGGGTCGGCGAAGATGGCCGTCCCCACCTGCACCGCGCTCGCCCCGGCCATGAGGAAGTCGAGCACGTCGTCGAGGCCGCTCACGCCGCCGATGGCGACGACCGGCACGCGCACGGTCTGCGCCACCTCGTAGACGATGCGCAGCGCCACCGGCTTGATGGCCGGCCCGGAGAGCCCGCCGTACGTGTTGCCCAGCAGCGGACGGCGCCTGCGCCTGTCGATGGCCATGCCCGAGAGGGTGTTGATGGCGCTGATCGCGTCGGCCCCGGCATCCTCGATGGCCTTGGCGATGGCTCGAACGTCGGCCACGTTGGGTGAGAGCTTGACCATCAGCGGCAGGTCGGTGGCACGCCGCACGGCGGCGGTCACGGCGCTCGCGGCCTCGCGATCCACGGCGAACTGGAGGCCGCCCTTGCCGACATTGGGGCAGGAGATGTTCAGCTCGATGCCGGCCACGCCGGGCACGCCGTCGAGCCGGCGCACGACCGTGACGTAGTCCTCGATCGACTCGCCGGCCACGTTGACGATGACCGGCGTCTGCCAGGTGGCCCACAGGCCCGCGTACTTCTCGATGACCGCGTCGACGCCGGGGTTCTGCAGGCCGATGGAGTTGAGCATCCCCGCCGGCGTCTCGGTCACCCGCGGCGGCTCGTTGCCGAAGCGCGGCCGGAGGGTCGTGCCCTTGCAGCAGATCGCGCCCAGGCGCTGGACATCGGCCACCTCGCCGTACTCGACGCCGTAACCGAAGGTGCCCGAGGCGACCAGGATCGGGTTGCGCAGCGCGAGCGCCCCGGGCCGTGCCGGCGCCAGGTCGACGCTGAGGTCCACGTCGGCGACGCGAGACGGGACCGGGATGGCTGGAGCGTCGCTCCGGGCCGGTCCGCGCGGGCGCGCCTGCACTGGCCCGGCCAGCGCGGGTCTGCGACGCGGCGCAGCGTAGGGGTCGGCCGCCGTGGAGCGGTTCGTGACGACCCGCTTCTTCGGCTTCACGCCGGCTCTCCCCAGGCGATCTCCTCGGCCGCGAAGACGGGGCCTTCGCGGCAGACGCGCACGGGACCGTCCACGCCGTGGATGACGCAGCCCAGGCAGGCGCCGACGGCGCAGCCCATGTTCTGCTCCATCGAGACCTGCAGCCAGGCTCGGCGACGCGCCTGCGCCGAGCCGGAAGCCGCCGAACTGCGGGTCCGACCCCCCTTGCGCCCGAGGTGCGCCACGCCGAGCCGCTCGTCGCGGCCACGAGCCAGCCGGGCGAGGGTGGCGAGCATCGGCTCGGGACCGCAGGCGAAGGCCTGGTCGGCCCAGGCCTCGTAGTCCGCCACGAGGTCGGTCACGTAGCCGCGGTGCCCCAGGGAGCCGTCATCGGTGGCGACCACGTACTCGACCTCGTCGGGCAGCAGCGAGGTGGGGTAGACCTCGGCCGCGCTCGCTGCGCCGAAGAGGAGCGTCACGCGCCGGCCGGCCTCGAGCGCCTCGTCGGCCAGCGCTCGCACGCCGGCCATGCCCAGCCCGCCGGCGACGAGCAGGACATGGCGCGTTCGGGGGTTCACCTCGAACGGCCGCCCGAGCGGGCCGAGGATGTCCAGCCGCTCGCCCTGGCGGGCACGGGACATCCATTCGGTGCCCTTCCCGGTGACCCGGAAGTGGATGGTGACGGTGCCCGTGGCGCGATCCACGGTGTTGACGCTGAACGGACGCCGCAGCACGAGGCCCGAGTAGTCGGGCGTGCGCACGTGGATGAACTGACCGGCGCGGACGCTTCCCGCCAGCGAGGGTGCGTGGTAGGCCTGCAGCCACTGCGCGGGCAGGATCTCCCGGCTCGAGATGAGCTCGGCGTCGAGGAGGCGCATGCCGCGAGCCCGGTGTCGGGTCAGGCGGGGCTGTCCCCGTCCACGTCGAGCTCGGGCGCCACGCCCGGGAAGGCCTCCGCGATCGACTCGGCGAGGTCGCCGAAGACGTCGGTCGGGTCGTAGAACTGGACCAGCTCCTCGGGATCGTCGAGCTGGCGCCAGTTGTCCGGGTCCTCTTCGGGGAGCACCTCGGCGTGGAAGTGGCCGTTGTCGCGGAACGTCAGTCGCTCATCATCGTCGTCGACGATGATGAGGTCGCCGAGCTGGCCGGCGAGGTCCGCCGCGGCGGCCTCGAACCGCTCGATGAGCCGCGACTCCGAGTCCTGGCTCCGCTCCTGGAACGACAGCGCGAGGTCGTAGAGGCGGGTGGCCGCCTCCTCCCTGGTGGTCGGGGGCCCGGCGCCCTCGCGTGCCGCGGCCCAATCGTCGGCCGCGCCGGCGTACGGGTCGCTGCGCTCCTCGGGCGCGATGCCGGCCGCCTCCATGAGCTCGTCCGTGCCCGTCGGCTCGGCCGGAAGGCCTGCCGCCTCGCGGGCGGCATCGGCGAAGGCGGCGTAGATCTCCGCCGCGTTGTAGAGCTCGACGAGCTCCGCGGCAGATTCGATGACCTCGGTCTCCGAGACCCATTCGCCCGTCGCCTCGTCCTGGTAGCGCGTGCGGCTGCGGAACGATCCGTCCGGGGCGACCGAGAGGTAGTCGGGGTCGTCGTCGATCAGGACGAGGCCACCGACCTCGGCGATCCGCCCGGCATTGGCCTTGAGGAAGCCGTCCAGCTGCCGCGCAGCGTCGACGAGGAAGCTGCTGCGTTCGATGGCGGCCTCGTTGGCGATCTCACCGAGGACCGGGTTGGAGCCGCTCATGACGTCCTCCTACGGGTGGTATTCAAGGTCGGAGCCCATCCGTTCCCGGAGGAACATCGAGTGGTGGCGTTCGAACAGCCACTCGCCGGCGCGATGACCGAGCGCGCGCGTGCCCTCATCCGCCTCGAGCTTGTCGATGGCGGCGTAGTCGGGCAGCTCGTAGAGCATGACGTTGTCGAAGTCCCACCCGTACGCGACGTTGTACCAACCGAGGAACGTGATGCCGAACTTCCTCTCGTAGTCACGGACCTGGCGCGGGAAGACCTCGCGCATGAAGAACTTGAAGAACGCGTCGCGGCCGCGGCGGATCGAGAAGAAGGTGGCCAGCACGGGCACGGTCGCGGGGCCTCCTCGGAAGGCTGGGGTGGGTGTCCCTATTGTCGCACGCTCGGCGGAGCGTCCGCCGGGGGCGGTTCGGCCGCTTCCGGGGTCGCGTCGGCGCCCGTGGCCGCGTCCACGATCTCGCCCACGGTCTTCGTCGTGCCGGAGCGCAGCGGACGGCGGCGCGAGCGGCGGTCGGCGGCCACCAGGCGCAGCAGGAAGATGACCGTCTGGCCGGTGAAGAGCGTCAGGATCAGCGTGGCCGCGAGCATGGCCGTGGTGAGCCAGGCGGGCCAGGCGTTGACGACGCCGAAGGGCGTCAGCACGAACAGGGTGAGCAGCAAGACCGCCTGGGTCCAGAAGCAGCCCAGCCCCGGTCCGCGCACCGGGTCGAGCGGCGCGCCCTTGTACTCGGGGCGCCGCGGTTCGGAGGGGGTCGGGGGCGGCTCGTCGATCACGAGCCGGGATGGTACCGCCTGCGGCGCGTGAGGCACCTCGACGGCCGCGGATGGTACCCGCGGTCACGTCGGGAGCGGGCCGGAGCGCCCGTGACAAGCGCTGCCGGTGGCCGGAGAATCATGGCGCAAACCGCTCACGGAGGAAGTCGCGCATGCCTCCCTGCACCGGCGCCGTCCACCTGCGACGCGCCACCGAGGCCGACGCCGCAGCCATGGCGCGCATCCAGGTCTGCGCCTCCCGCGTCGCCTACCGTGGCCTGCTGCCGGACGAGCTGCTGGCGGCCATGACCGAAGCGGAGCGCGAGCGCGCCTGGCGCCGCGAGATCCTCCTCCTGCCCGAGGAGGTGCGACCGACGGTGGCGGAGGTCGAGGGACGGATCGTGGGCTTCATCGGTGCGCTGCCCAGCGCGGACTCCGACGCCCGGCGTGATTCGGAGCTGACGGTATCGGTGGATCCCGACTGCTGGGCGCACGGCGTGGGGCGCAAGCTCGTCGATCACCAGGTGCGCCTGCTGCGCCACCTCGGACGGGAGGAGGCGACGACCTGGGTGATGGCCGACGACCGGCCCGCCCGCGACTTCTCCGAGGCGCTCGGCTGGAAGCCGGACGGCTGCCGGCGAACGCGGACGATCGGCCACTGGTCGACCGAGGAGGTCCGCTACCGGCTGGCCCTGCGCTAGCCGGCGTCGAGCCCTGGGTCGAGGTACGCGAAGCGCCCGCCGGCGACCGTCAGAAGGACGCGACCGCCCAGCTCGCGGCCGAGCAGCGGGCTGTTCTTGCCCTTCGAAAGCAGGCCCTCTGCGCTGACCATCCAGCCTTCGCTCCGATCCACCAGCACGACGTCGGCCGGAGCCCCGATCTCGAACCCCGCCGGCCCTCCGGCACCGAGCGCCGACCCGAGCACTCGCTCCGGCCCGACCGTCAGCGCACGCGTCGCGGTGGGCAGGTCCAGGACGCCGGCGTCCACGGCGGCGAGCAGCAGGCCGAGCCCGGTCTCGATGCCCGAGATGCCGTTCGCGGCCTCGCCGTATTCGACCGCCTTGGCCACCGCGGTGTGTGGCGCATGGTCCGTGGCGATCGCGTCCACCGTCCCGTCGCGGAGGCCGGCGGCGAGGGCCGCGGCGTCGGCCGGCGTGCGCAGCGGCGGGTTGACGCGCGTGGCCGTGTCGTAGGGCGCGGCCTCGACCGCGCTCCCGGCCCACGGTGCGGCGGCGGCGTCCCAGGCCCAGCGGCGGTCGCCGGCCACCCAGCCGTCGTGGAGCGCGAGGTGGTGCGGGGTCACGTCGCAGGTGACCGGCAGGCCGGTCGACTTCGCCCGGCGGATCAGGTCGAGCGAGCCGGCCGTGGAGAGGTGCGTGAGGTGAAGCCGCGGACGCGCCCCGGTCGGAGCCGCGCGGCAGACCTCGTCGAGGATCGCCAGGGCGCGCGCCACGGCTGCCTCCTCGCCCGCCCTCGGCCAGCCGCGCAGGCCGAGGATCGTGGCCACGAGTCCCTCGTGCATCTCCGCACCGGCGGTCAGCAGCGGGTCCTGCGCATGCTCGACGACGACCCGATCGAGCGCGCCGGCGTAGGCAAGGGCGTTGCGGAAGAGGGCCGCATCGGCGACCGGGGAGCCGTCGTCGCTGAAGCCGGCGGCGCCCGCGTCGGCCAGCTCGCCCATGGCCGAGAGCCCCAAGCCCCCGCGACCGGCCGAGGTCGTGCCGTAGACGTCCACGCGGACCGGCGAACCGCTGGCAGCCGCCGCGGCGAGGACCTGCCGCAGGACGCCGGGGCCGTCCACCGGCGGGGTCGTGTTGGGCATCAGGCAGACGCGCGTGAAGCCGCCGTGCGCCGCCGCGGCGAGCCCGGTCGCGATCGTCTCCGCATCCTCGTCGCCCGGCTCCCGGAAGTGCGCGTGGAGGTCGGTCAGTCCGGGCAGCACGAGCAGTTCCGGCCGCGTGCCTGGCGCGACACGGCCGCCGGCCCAGCGCAGGTCGGCGATGCGGCCGTCCTCGACGAGGAGCGAGCCGACGCCCTCCCGACCCGTCCACGGGTCGACCAGCCAGGCGCGTTCGAGCTCCAGCCGCTGGCAGCGCTCGCCGGCGCGCTGATCGTCAAGCCCGCCGACCGCGCTACGCCGGGGCATCGGCGCTCTCAGCGGGGCGGCCCCCGGCCAGGAGGTAGAGGAGCGCCATGCGCACGGCGACGCCGTTGGCGACCTGCTCGGTGATGACCGACCGGCCGCTCGTGGCCACGTCGGGGGCGATCTCCACGCCCTCGTTCATGGGGCCGGGGTGGAGCACGAGCGCCTCCGGCCGTGCGGCGCGCAGGCGCTCGGCGGTGAGCTGGTAGCGCGCGGCGTACTCGCGCAGGGAGGGCAGCAGGCCGGCGGCCATGCGCTCCTGCTGGAGGCGCAGCGTCATGACCGCGTCGGCGTCGCGCAGGGCCGCGCGGAGGTCCGTCGTCACCGTCAGGCGCCGGTCGCCGGGGAGGGCACGGGCCAACGCCTCGAAGCCGCGCAGGAGCGTGGCCGGGCCGCACAGCCAGAGATCGGCCCCTGTCGCGGTCAGGGTCCAGAGGTTGGAGCGCGCCACCCGCGAGTGGAGGATGTCGCCGAGGATGACGATCTTGCGGCCGTGCAGGTCGGCGCCCGGCAGGCGCTCGCGCAGCGTGTACAGGTCGAGCAGGGCCTGGGTGGGATGGGCGTGCCAGCCATCGCCGGCGTTGACGACGTGTCCGCCGAAGATGGATGCGGCGAGGTACGGGGCACCGCTGCGGGCATGGCGTATGACGAGCACGTCCGCGCCGAGGGCCTCGATGGTGCGCACCGTGTCCACCAGCGACTCGCCCTTGGCCACCGAGCTGCTGGAGGCGGCGATGTTGACGATGTCCGCCGAGAGGTTCTTGGCCGCCACCTCGAAGGAAACGCGGGTGCGCGTGGAGGCCTCGTAGAAGATCGACGTGACCGAGACGCCGCGGAGCGTCGGCACTTTGGGGATGGGCCGGGCCAGGACGGTGGCCATGGCGTCCGTCGTGCGCATGACCGTCTCGAGCTCGTCGAGCCCGAGGTCGGCGACGTCGAGGAGGTGGCGATGGCGCCAGGCCGGAGGGGTGGACGTGGTGACGGCGGGTTCGGCGATCACGCTCCAGCGCCCTCCCGCTCGAGCCGGTCGATGTCCACGCCGTCTTCGCCCCCGTCCGTCTCGGCGACATGGACCTTGATGGTCTCCTCACGCGAGGTGGGCACGTTCTTGCCGACGTGGTCGGCGCGGATGGGCAACTCGCGATGGCCGCGGTCCACGAGCACGGCGAGGCGGATGGCCACGGGCCGCCCGAAGTCCATCAGCGCATCCATCGCCGCGCGGACGGTGCGACCGGTGTACAGCACGTCGTCGACGATGACGACGGTCAGGTCGTTGAGGTCGAAGGGCAGATCCGTGCCCTTGACGACCGGCTGCACGGCGACGAGCGAGAGGTCGTCGCGGTAGAAGGTGATGTCCAGCGCACCGACCGGCGGACGCACACCCTCATGCTCGTCGATCGCGGCGGCGATCCGCCGTGCGAGGGGGACGCCGCGCCGCTGGATGCCCACGAGCGCGAGGCCGGCGGTGCCGCCGTGCTTCTCGACGATCTCGTGGCTGATGCGTACGAGCGCCCGACGCACCTCGTCGGCGGTCATGATCTGGCGCGCGGTCACGGGTCTCCTTCCCTCTCGCCGGGCTCTCCGGGCCGGTCCATGAAGGGTCCCGCAGAGGATACCAGTGCGCGACCGGGCGCGGGGCTCAGAAGGCCAGTAGCGCCTCCGCGGAGTCGAGCGTGCGCAGGCGCAGCGAGCCGTTGCCAAGCTCGCCCCAGCTGGCCACCCACAGCTCCCCGTCGCCGCCCGGCAGCGGGGTGACCCAGACGACGCGGTCCGCGCCCACGGCGAAGGAACGCTGGGCGGGCGTCGGCGCGACGAGCACCTCGCCCTCGGGGTTCGTGGCACTGGGCACGGAGCGGACGATCAGCGTGCCGCCCGCCTCCTCGCGGTCGACGCGTGTCCAGATGCCGTAGGCGGTCCCCGTCGTCGACCAGCGCACGACCCAGTCGCTCGTGCTGCCGCTGGCCGCCCGCGGCTGGTCCAGCGCGAGCGACGCGTCCGGCGACCCGGAGAGGGACGGCGAGCCACTGGGCGAGCCGGCCGGAGCAGGTCTTTCGTCGGCGCCGCCGGCATCGCCCGGTGTCGGCGCGGGCGCGACGGTCGCGGTGGGCTCGGGGCCGAGCGGTGGCGCGTCGCTCGCGACCGGATGGTCGCCGGGGCTCGTGACAGGCACGCCCGAGGGTGACGCGGACGCCACAGCGGCCGCCGCTGCGGCCGCGTCGTCCGCAGCCCACGGGTCGATGGCCGACCAGCCGGCGATGAAGAGGCGGCCGCCGGCTGGCATGACCGCCTCTTCCTGGGCTTCCAGCCGGCCCTGCCAGTAGACGACCCAGTGGCGGGTGGGGTCCACGGACGGGAGCCACGCGTCGGCCAGCTTGACGGCCCGCTCTTCGCCGCTGGTCGGGTCGATGACGACCGTGGTCGTGGTGAGGGCCGCGGCATCGGCGCTCGCATCGTCTGCGGCCGCGATGCGACTGACGACGATCCGGTCGCCGGCCCACGAGGCGAACGTGGAGCGATGGTCGGACGTGAGCGGCACCGCCTGTTCGTCGCCGGGCCGCCAGGTGTAGACGTCCGATCCGGCGCTGCCGTCGGCCGGCATGGCGCTCAGGGCGAGGATCGTCCCGTCAGGCGACCAGGCGGCCGGCGCGCCGGTACCGCGCATGGCGCTGAGGATGGGGTGCGCCTCGGCCGTCGCCGGCTGGCCGGACGTGGGGGATGGGATGATCGACGGCGCGTCGGAACCGGTCCCGGGCGTCTCGTCGGGGCCGTCGGTGGGCATGACGGTGGGGGTCGCGGTCGGGTCGCCGCTGGGCTCGACCAGGGGCTCGGTGGCGGTGTGGGTCGGCTCGGTCGGCTCGGTCTGCGTGCTCGGCGGGGCGGAGCCGTCGGGCCCGATCGTTGGCGACGAGGTCGGTTCGGGCGAGGGCGCGACGGGCAACGCGACGATCGCGAAGATCTCCTCGCCGAGCGGGTCGCGGCCGGCGATGAAGAGGTGGCCGCCGCCGCCCAGGGCGAGCTCGCGGGCCGCCACGCCGCCTCCGAGCCGAACGACCGGCCGGCTGGAGGGCCCTGCGGCGCAGCTGATGCCCGGCGGCGGGCAGACCTGCGCCACGTCGGCCCGATACAGCGTGAGCTGTCCGTCGGCGATGTCGAGGAAGGCGAGCTGCTGGCGCGGGATGGCGAACGGCGTGGCCGAGGCGACCTCGGGAAGCGGTCCCTGGGCGAGCGGCCCGCCGACGAGGAGCAGCACGACCAGGACGCCCACGAGGGACCCTATGGCCACGCGGAGCTGGCGGTGGGCGCCCGGGCGGTCGAGCTCGAGCGTCGGCGCCGGGAAGGGCCGGCGGCCCTCGCGGGCGACCTCGTGGTCGATGGCCGCCCGCGTCCGCGCCCAGAGGTCGCGTGGCGGATCGATCGCCGACAGTGCCCGCAGCTGCTCGTGCAGGGCCGCGTAGTCCCGCTCGACCACGCGACAGGCCGGACAGGCCGCCAGGTGCGCCTCCAGGTCCGCCGCCTCCCGCGCCGGAAGCGGTGCATCGAGCCGCTCGGCGAGGAGCTCCCGCAGGCGGACGTGGCGGTCCGCGCTCACCGGTCGTCCTCCGCACGCTCGGGCCGGGCCGTCTTCGCCGCATCGCGCTCGGCGGAGCGGGCACGTTCCAGGGCGAGCGCCTGGCGCAGCGACTCGCGGGCGCGCGTGAGGAGCGCGCGTGCCGCGACGTGGGAGACACCCAGCGCGGCCGCCAGCTCGAGGCCGGTCAGGTCGTGCACCTCGGCGAGGAGCAGCGCGCCGCGCTGCCGCTCGGGGATGGCCGCCAGGGCCCGCTCCATCTCGGCCGAGAGCCGGCCGTGGAGAGCGATCTCCTCGGCCGAACGGGCCGAGCCGCGCGACTCGCCGGTCCAGGGCACGAAGCGCACGATCTTGCGCCGGCGCAGCTCGTCGAGGGCGGTGCGGTTGGCGATCTGGTAGAGCCAGGCGCGCGCACGGGACGGTTCCTCGAGCGAGTCGAAGGCGCGATAGGCCTTCACGAATGTCTCCTGCGCCAGGTCGGCGGCCAGCTCGTCGTCGCGCACCATGCGTGCCAGGTACGAGTAGATCTCGCCGCCGTGGAGCCGGAACAGCTCCTCGACGACGGCCCGCGCGGTCGCCCGGTCCCGGGTCATGTCTGCCTGCCCCCGCAGGGCGACGCTTCGTGCGAGCAACGGTTCTCCCGTCGGCGATGGTCGGCGGCCAGGATCGGGCCGCTCGACCGGAGGTCGCATGGATCGGGTGCGCGCTCCAACGGCCTGTGACGGGCGGGGGAGCGGCGCTGTGACGCCGCTGACACGGGCACGCTCTTCCTCAGCGCCGCGGCGCGTCCCAGCTGGCCGCCGGCTCGCGCAGGCCGGCTGCCTCCAGGAGCACCTCGACCGCCGCCTCCGGGCTGACCGGGTTGACCGGCAGCCCGGTGCCCAGCTCCAGGCCGGCGATCTCGCGCAAGCGCGGGTGGATCTCCCAGTGCCAGTGGTAGGTGTCATCCACGCGTTCCCGCAGTGGCGCCGTGTGCAGGACGAGGTTGTAGGGCGGACCCTCGAGCGCGTCGAGCAGCCGCAGCACCTTCTGCAACGTCTCGGCGGCGCTCGTCAGCTGGGCATCCGTGGCGCGTCCGAAATCGGCCTCGTGGTGGCGGGGCACGACCCAGATCTCGAACGGCGAGCGCGAGGCGTACGGTGCGAAGGCGACGCTCGCGGCATCCTCGAAGACGAGCCGCTCGCGGCCGGCCACCTCGTCCTTCACCAGGCGGCAGAAGGGACAGACGCCCTCGCGGATGAGGTAGCGCGCGGCGCCGCCCAGCTCCTCCCCGATGCGGTGCGGGATCTGCGGCAGGTCGTACGTGTCGAAGCAGAGGTGGTTGGTCAGCGCGCCGGCCTGCCGCCCGTGGTTCTGCACGACCTGGAAGTACTCGGTCTGGGCGGCCGCGCTGGCGGCCACGATGGCGTCCCGGGCCCCGCGCAGCATCTCCACGACGATGGCCGCGGACTCGTGGGCGAGGGGGCCGTGGTGCTCGGGCGGGGCGACGATCGTGCCCCAGGAACCGACATCGGCGACCAGCCCGAGGCCCGGCTGGCGCGCGTCGATCCCGGCCTCACGCGCCTCCTTCTCCGTGCCCGCGACGGTGAAGGCGTTGGTCTTGAGGAGCCGGTGACGGACGCCGCCCCCCGCTGGCTCGACGCAGTTGCCGCACGTCTCCCTGTCCCGGACCGGCTCGGCCGCGCGCGTGAACCGCGAGCGCTGGAAGTCGCGATCCACCACCACGGCCACCCACCAGCCGGTGATGGCGTCCCGTCGCAGCTCGAACATGCCGCCGGCCATCTGTTCAGGCCTCCGCGCCGACGAGGACGGGAGCGCTCGCGGCCTCGAGCGCACGGGCCAGCGCCGGGGCGAAGCGCTCGGCGGCGTCGCGCACGCTCGCGGTCGTCGGGGCCTCGATGGGCCAGCGGGCCTCGCGGGCGATCGAGGTGACCTCGGCCTCGGGCAAGCCGCAGGGGTCGATCAGCTCGAAGTCGGCCAGGCGCGTGGTGACATTGAGGGCGATGCCGTGGTAGGTCACGCCCCGCTCGATGCGGATGCCCAGCGCGCCGATCTTGCGCGGCGCCGGGCCCTCCGGGTCGACCCAGCAGCCGGGGGCGCCCTCGCGACGCCCGGCCCGGACTCCGTAGGTGGCGCACGTGTCGGCCATGGCCGCCTCCAGGGAGCGCACGAACGGCCGCAGGAGGATGCCCCGGTCGGCCAGGCGGACGATGGGGTAGGCCACGAGCTGGCCCGGTCCGTGGTACGTCACCTCCCCGCCGCGTTCCACGCGGATCAGCTCGATGCCGCGCGCGGCGAGCTCCTCGGGCGAGGCGCGGACGTGGGCCGGGTCGGACTGGCGGCCGAGCGTGAGCACCGGCGGGTGCTCGAGCAGCAGGAGCGTGTCCGGGACCTCGCCCGCGGCGCGCGCCGCGACGAGGGCGTGCTGGCGCTCCCAGGCCGCCCGGTAGTCGATCCGCCCCAGCCACTCGACCGCGAGGTCCACGCGGTCACGATACCAGCGTCCGGTTGGCGGGCGGTTCCCGGCCAGGCGCGTTGTGTGCCTAGTGAGCAACACCGCCGCCAGCGCCGCGGCCGCCGCCGGCCACGAGGCTGCCGGCACCGAGCCGCCAGGCGTGGAACCCCTGGCGCCTGAAGGCCATGGAGGCCAGCCCGAGGGGAAGCCCAGCTGCGTGGCCCCTGACCTTCGCGAATGCCCGCAGCGGTAGCCGGCGCGAACGGAGGCCGGTGCGGCCGGACGCGTGACGGTCGCGTACGCACCGTGACGTTGGTCAGGGGCCTGCTGGCCCGGACCACCCGTCCCGCCGGCTACGGCTTCCGCGAGTGGCGTATGTCATGGGCGGGCCGGCCGCCATGGCCAGTTGGGGTATCGGACGTCATGACCGAGTTCCAGCGGTTCCCCGCCAGCCGTCGCCCGAATACACTCCACGGATGCTGCGCTGCTCGTCCTGTGGCGAGGAGAACCCGGAGCGCTTCCGGCACTGCGGATACTGCGGCGCGGCCCTCTCGTCGGCGCCTCCCGCTCGCGAGACGCGCAAGACGGTGACGATCCTGTTCACGGATGTCAGCGACTCCACGACGCTCGGCGAGCGGCTCGACCCTGAGTCGCTGCGCGACGTGATGGGCCGCTACTTCGCCAGCATGCGCGAGGTCATCGAGCGCCACGGCGGCACCGTCGAGAAGTACATCGGCGACGCGATCATGGCCGTCTTCGGCGTGCCGATCCTCCACGAGGAGGACGCCCTTCGCGCCGTCCGCGCAGCGACCGAGATGCGCATGGCCCTCGAGCGTCTCAACGACGACCTCCGCAGCAGGCGCGGCGTGACGCTCGAGACGCGGACGGGCATCAACACCGGCTCCGTGGTCGTCGGTCCCGGCGGTCCGGGCGAGGCGATCGTGGTCGGAGATGCCGTCAACGTCGCGGCCCGTCTGCAGTCGTCCGCGGCGCCCGGCGGGATCCTGATCGGTGAAGCGACGCTCGAGCTGGTCCGAGACGCGGTCGAAGTCGGCCCGGCTGAGTCCCACGAGCTGAAGGGCAAGTCGGGCCCGGTCACCGCGTTTCGACTGCTTCACGTGGCCGCAGGCGCCGAGGGCCGCCTCCGCCGCCTCGACGCCCCGATGATCGGTCGAGAGCGCGAGCTCGTGGCACTCCGCCAGGCGTTCGAGCGTGCTGTCGAAACGCGTTCATGCCAACTCATCACGATCATCGGGGCGGCCGGGGTCGGGAAGAGCCGCCTCGTGGCCGAGTTCTTCGGTGTCGTCCGGGATCGGGCGCGGGTCGTCCGTGGACGGTGCCTGTCGTACGGCGAGGGCATCACGTACTGGCCCGCCGCGGAGATCATCCGCCAGGTCGCCGGCATCGCGGACGGCGACTCGGCCGACCAGGCGCGGGCAAGGATCGATGCCTTCGCGGCCGGACTGCCAGAGGCCGGGGCGATCGCGCGCGGGCTCGCCGGGATCGTCGGGCTCGATGCATCGGTAGCGCAGGATGAGATCACGTGGGCGTTCCGTCGGGCGCTCGAGCGCGTCGCCGACGAGCGGCCGCTCGTCGTCATGGTCGACGACATCCACTGGGCCGAGTCGGTCCTGCTGGATCTGCTTGCCACGGTGGCGGATCTGGCGAGTCAAACGCCCATGCTTCTCGTCTGCCCGGCGCGACCCGAGCTCCTCGACGCCCGAGCGGGCTGGGGCGGCGGCAAGGCCAACGCGACGACCGTCCTCCTCGAGCCGCTCGAGGCGGGCTCTGCGCTCGAGCTCATCGACGCGCTCGCGCCGGGTCGAGCCTTGGCTGAAGGGGTGCGCGTCCGGATCGCGGACGCGGCCGAAGGCAATCCGCTGTACGTCGAGGAGTTCCTGGGCATGCTCATCGACGATGGGCTGTTGGTCGCCGAGGCCGACGGCTGGACGGCCACAGGCGACCTCGATTCGATCGCGGTGCCGCCGACGATCCAGGCGATGCTCTCGGCGCGTCTCGACCGCCTGGCCTCGGATGAGCGCGCCGCGGCCGAGCGGGCGTCCGTGGTCGGCCGCGTCTTCGAGCAGTCCTCGCTCGTCGCGCTCTCGCCCCCCGCCGATCGGGCCGATGTTCCGCGGAGGCTCGAGGCGCTCGTCCGCAAGGAGCTCATCCGTCCCGACCGCTCGGGGTTGTCCCAGGGCGAGGCGTTCCGGTTCCGTCACCTCCTCATCCGAGACGCGGCATACGACCGGCTGCCGAAGGCGGAGCGCGCGGAGCTGCACGAGCGCTTCGCGGACTGGCTCGAAGTCGCCGCCGGCGACCGGCTGGGCGAGGTCGAGCCCATGGTGGGCTATCACCTCGAACAGGCGTTTCGCTACCGCCAGGAGCTCGGTCCGGTCGACGAGCGAGCGCGGGCGGTCGCCCGACGCGCCGCCGAACGGTTGATCGCCGCCGGTCGGCGAGCGTTCGAGCGGTCCGACACATCGGCCACGGCGAACCTGCTGGGCCGCAGCGCGGCGTTGCTGGAGCCGGCCGATCCCGTGCGCGTGGCGATCCTGCCGGACCTGGGTCGCGTTCTGAATGCGATCGGCCGCTTCGAGGACGCCCAGGCCTGCTTCACCGAGGCGCTCGAACGCTCGGAGGCAGCCCGAGACGAGCGGACGCTCGCGATCGCGCGGGTCCTCAGCAGCTTGCTGGATCTCGGCCCCGACGCGACGCCGGAGGACCGCCGCCGGATCGCTGACGAGTCGGCCGCGGTCTTCGAGCGCCTCGGGGACGATCGCGGGCTGGCGCTCTGCTGGAGGCTTCGCGGTTATGCCTCATGGGAGGAGGGGAAGGCGGCCGGGGATGCGGCCGCGGCCGCCCGTGCGCTGGGGCACGCCCGCCGCGCCGGCGACCGTCGCGAGGAGGCGATCATCGCCGGCGACCTCAGCGCGGACCTGGTCCAGGGCCCGACGCCGGTGGCCGAGGGGATCCGACGCTGCCAGGAGATCCTGGCCGAGGCTCCGGACGACCGGGGGATCGAGCTGGCCATGAGCCATGCCCTCGCCCACCTCCATGCCCGGCTTGGCCAGTTCGAGTCAGCGCGGCCGCTGGCCGCGCGATGCCGGGAGATCGCCGTCGAGGGTGGGGAGCGGGTCACGGCCGCCATGATGACCGAGGTGAGCTGGGACGTCGAGATGCTGGCGGGCGATCATGACGCCGCGGAGCGGGCCATCACGGAAGGCCGCGACGAGCTCGCGGCGATGGGTAGGCCGAGCGCGATGCACGAGAAGTTCCGCGCGCTCTCCCGACTCGCGCTGGGGCGCACCGTGGATCTCGAACGGTTGCTCGAGATCACGGCGCGGGAGTCCGATCCGGTCGCGCGGGCGAACACCGCGCGCGCCGTTGCGCTCGCCCGCGCCGCGGCGGGCGAGCTGGACCAGGCCGAGGCTCAGGCCCGATCGGCGGTCGAGATCCTGGCGGCGACCGACTTCATCACCTTCCATGCCGATGCCGAGCTGACGCACGGGGACGTGCTCGCCACAGCCGGCCGCCGGACGGAGGCTCAAGCCGCGTACCGCGCGGCGCTCGCCCTCTACGAGCAGAAGGGCAGCCTTGTCGGCGTCGGGGTGGCCCGGGAGCGCCTCGCCGGATCCGCCTGAGGGGACGGTCGGTCACGGCGCAGGCGTCGGGTCCGTTGGGGTCGGCGTGGGTTCCGGTGTCGGTGGCGGCGCCGTCGGCGTCGGGTCCGTTGGGGATGGCGTCGGCGTCGCCCCACCGGTCGGCGTCGCCGTCGGCTTCGGGGTCGGCTGCGGCGTGGGGTTCGGGCGGCAGCCGCCCACACCGCCCGTCGTGGCCTTGCCCGGCAGCGGCGCCGGGGCCTTCAGGTCGTCCGGGGGGAGCGTGCCGGGCTCCGTGAAGAGGCGCGCGGCCAGCGCCCCGATGGCCTCGAGGTCCGGGACCTGGATGGAGCCGCGGCCGTCGAAGCCGCTGCGCACCAGGGGGTGGGCGATGACCGCCCGATACGTCTGATCGCGACCGACCCGGCTGGCCCAGACGGCGAGATCCGGCACCATGCTGCGTGGGATGTCGGTCTTGACGGCCCGGCTGAGCGCCTCCAGCAGCCCGATCGGATCGTCGAGGAAACGACCCTTGACGACGGCGTCTCGGACGCCGGAGAGGATCTCCTGCTGGCGCGCCGCGCGCGTGAAGTCCGACTCGCCGGCCGGATGGCGAACGCGGGCGTAGGCCAGCGCGGCGCTGCCATCGAGGTGGTGCCGCCCCTTCGTGATGGAGAAGCCGCGCGTGTAGCCGTACTCGTCGTAGCTGGCGTCGCAGAAGCCGCGGGCCACGTTGACGTCGATGCCGCCGAGCTTGTCGATGACGTAGACGAAGCCGCCCAGCGAGACCTGGGCGTAGTAGTCGATCCTCACCTGGAGCAGCTCGCCGAGGGCCGCCATCAGCACGTCCTGGCCCTCGGCGCTGGAGCCGGGGAACTGTGCCGGGTTGCGGCGCGCGTACGAGACGAGCGAGTTGATCTTCTCGGCGAACGTGCCGCCGCCGGGCAGCGGCACGTCCACCGTGTCGCGCGGCACCGAGACGAGCGAGACGGTGCCCGCGACCGGGTCGAGCGAGGCCACCACCATCGTGTCGGTCAGGAAGGTCCGGCGGCCCACGCCCGCGTCCACGCCGATGACGAGGACCGTGATGCGCTCGGGGCCGGGGGTGGGCGACGGCGACGCGCCCGCCGGCGGCGTGAGGCCGGGGACGGCGGTGGCCCCGGGGCTGGGCGAGGGCGGGACCCAGGCGCCCGACGGCACGTCATCGCCGACGAAGACCGCGTCGGCCGTTTCCCGCACGGCGTTCGTCACCGCCAGCGCCCAGCCCTGCGGCGCCACGATGAAGGCGACGAGCAGCGCGATGGGGAGCAGGTCCCGCCGCCCCGGGCGAGGCAGGAGCGGATCGAGGACGCTGGAGGCCATCGCCGCCAGGCGCCAGGCGATGAGCGCGGCCTGGACGCCGAGCAGCGCCCAGAGGACCTCGGGCTCGACGAACGAGGCCGCGAAGCGCACGGGGCCCAGGGCAGCGAGCGCGACCGCCGCGCCGACCACGAGGGCCACGACGGGCAGGCCGAAGAGGGCCGCCAGCCGCCGCCGTCCGGCCACGAGGTGGCCCAGGCCGGGGACCAGGGACGAGAGGACAGCCGCGATCCAGCGCCGGCGGGGTCTCAGGGGAGCGGGGATCGGGGCGGCAGCCTCGTCGGGCGTGTCGCCGCCGGGTGTGTCGATCACGGGCGCGAAGGGTAGCAGAGGGACCCGACCGGGGCCTCCGGCGTGCGCGGGAGCGAGCAGCGGCCCGCGTCAGCGCCTCGGGAGCGCCTCCGAGGCCTCGCGCATCCGCTCGATCACGACCGCGCCATCACCGGCCGCCTCGAGCAGGTTGGGCTGAACGAGGTCGACCATGACCGTCGGGTGCAGGCGGACCTGGGCCGGTCGCGCGCCCACGAAGGTGATCTCCACGATGAGGCCCTCGACCGTCTCCTCGGAGCGCGTGAGGTCGAAGACGAGGTTGCCCAGCGAATAGAGGACCGGGCTCCCGTCGATCAGCTCCATCGCGCCAGCCCAGTGGCTGTGGCTGCCCAGGACGAGCGTGGCACCGGCCTCGACGAGCGCCCGGGCGTGGTCCCGCTGGGTCCGCGTCGGAGTCGCCGTGTACTCCACGCCCCAGTGAGGGAGGACCACGACGATGTCCGCGCCGGCATTCCGGGCAGCGGCGATGTCGCCCCGGTAACGGGCCGCAACGAGACCGGCCGTGCCGGCGCGCTGCGTCGCGGCGCGGCCCGAGGGCCGGACCGCGTCGTAGCCGAGGACCGCGACCCGCTGTCCGGCAACCTCGAACCAGGCGGGGGCATGGGCGGCTGCCCGGTCCCTGCCCGCGCCGACGTGGGCGATGCCCAGCTCGTCCAGGTGGCGGACCGTCTCGACGACGCCACTCGGGCCCGCGTTGCCGATGTGGTTGTTGCCGATCGTGACGGCGTCGATGCCGGCCTCCCTCAGGCCGCCGAGGAGCGCCGGATCGAAGGTGAAGACGAGCCCATGCGGGTGCCAGCGGAAGGCTTCGACGGCCGGCCCCTCGAGGTTGACCAGGGCCAGGTCGGCGTCCCGGAACAGGGCCCGCACGGCACCGGCGTGGCCCGTCCGCCGCACGACCGGCAGCCGGTAGCCGGCCGCGGTGCAGCAGCGCCGCCCCGTGATCTCCGCGAAGCCCCCGTCCCAGGGGTAGCCCGCGCCCTTGCCCTGCAGGACGCTGCGCCGGTAGATCGATCGGTCGAGCATCACGTCGCCGCCGGCGACCAGGGTCCACGTCGTGGCCGGGTCGAAGGACGGCGGGTCGGTGCCGGGCGCCGCCGGCACGAGCAGCGGCCAAGCGGCGACCTCGTGAATCCGCCCGTTTCCGAACAGGTCGACGCCGTCCATGGCGAGGGCACGCACGTCCGGCGTCACTTCGCCGGCCGGGAGCAGGCCCAGCGTCCGTGGATCGGCGTTCACGGCGGCGCGGATCGCGTCGGGGCTCGCGGCCGTCGCTCCCGGCAGCGTGCCGGCGACGAGCACCCGCACGTAGCTGCGACTCGTCCCGGCCATCGCCGCGTCCAGCTCGGTCCGCGCGATGGTGGACCTCGTGGACCAGAAGCCCACGACCGGCACGAGCGCGACGAGTTCGGGCGACGGGGCCGGGCTCGACGTCGCCGTGAGCGTGGAGCTCGGCGCGGGGGCGGTGGTGGCGCGTGGCGAGGGTTGGTGTGTCGGGGCCGGGGTCGGGGTCGCCGTCGTGCAGGCGATGGCGGCCGCAGCCAGCGCCGCTGCGCCGATCCATCGCCGAGCCATCCGGGATCCTCGCACGGGCCCAGCGTAGGGCCTCGAGCCGTGAGCCGAGTCCGCGGCAGACCGCGAACGCGAGGACCAGAGCGGGTTCCAGCTCATCCCACCACGCAGCGCCTGAGCGCGAGCCGGGGGTCGCCTTCCGCGGCGGCTGGCCGTGATGGGTCTGGGCCGGCCGGCACTGGCCGGATGCCGTCATCGGTGGCACGATTCGGCGGTGTCTCGACCTCACGCGGGCGGACGTCCGCGGTGGTCCGGGGCGAGATGCCGGGCAGGGAGGTGATCGGGATGGTCGGCAAGACCCGCGACCGGATCGTCGTCGAGTCGGAGAAGGTGGGCCAGCCCGCCCGGGAAGGCGACATCCTCGAGGTCATCGTGGCC